>Ga0307380_10007236_pt1 | contig 14459 bp, 18 predicted proteins | sample UN3MG_FD_202239 | JGI IMG/M metagenome (GOLD analysis project Ga0307380, IMG submission 202239) | Soil microbial communities from Risofladan, Vaasa, Finland - UN-3 | ecosystem: Environmental > Terrestrial > Soil > Coastal area > Acid sulfate soil | place: Finland: Risofladan, Vaasa | collected... | reverse complement strand
AGTCTTTAGCGCCCGCGTTAAGTTCGCCGGTTCCGTTCCGTACTCTCTATTCGTCCTACAAAGCTTCCTAAAATCATCTCTGTCTACACTCCAATTCGCTTGAATCCCAGCCCACTTGAGGGCATTGGCGAGTGCTACTGGGCCACAGCTAAACCCGTCTGTCTGTCTTATCCACTTAGGTTCCATTAGAATCTTCCTTTACGACGGGTAGACTGCTATCGCAGTCAGTAAGTTTACGTTCGAACTCGACTTCGTCTTCCTTCTCCCGTGCCGCCCTTTGGCGCGTATCTCTTATGGCTTCAATGGCCAGATAGACTATGATGATTGGGGCCATCAGCAACCAGGTGACATTAATAATGAAATCAATCACAGGACACCCAGGTCACCAAGAGCCACCTCTATGGCAATCTCGCGGCTGAGTTGCTCACCCTGCCTTACGTCTGGATGACTCCATCCCTCATATGCTTCTGCTGAACGCCTAGTCTCTTTCCATCCACAAGAAAATAGCAGACCCCGCTCTTTAAAAAGTAGAGAGTTCCGTGCAGTAATAAGTGACCACCTGAAATCTACCGTGCCAACATATGACTTTTTGGGCTCATTCACAGGCACATCCGTCCCACTTAGGATATCTTCTAGGCGCTTGACTTCAACCTCTAGCTCACAAATCCTTTTACTCGCATATCTTGCCGCAGTGACATTTGAATTGTTGAGAAGTTCAAGTGCCTTTATATGGCTTCTTAGGTCTACGAAGCTCATTTGAATACCCACTTGCGCCGCACAACTACCTTGCCGTTTATCGTATCAGAAACCCAACGAAAATATCCCCTCATAAGTGGTCGTCCAATGCTTTCTCAAGTTCATAGTCTGTCAAGCCAATGATATTAACAGGAGTCATGCGAGCCTCAATATCATAGGTGTTGCCACCCCTATACTCATGGGCAATGTACGGCTCTCCCGTGCGCCCGCTCAGGGCGGTGATGAGCGAAGCGAGACTCTCGTTTGGGTTAAGGTCCCAGACCATGCTTATCTTCGCCAATATGTTTGTACGTTGATTTTTCGCCGCACTAGTCATATATCATACTATCCAGCGTCTTAGTCCACTCACGTCGTTGTTCCCGTGGAATTTGGACCACCTTGGCCAAGCTCTCAATTAGTTCCCTCAGAACCTCTGCTATCTCAATTGTCTTATCTTTGTTGTTTTTCGCCGCAGTCATATAGCCTCCTATTGTGATGATAGTCCGATGGGATTTTTAGTCAACCTCAATGATTTCAGAACTTTACACTTGACAGCAAAGTGTCTTCGACCTCTAATACTATGTATGTCCGCTTAGACATGTATCAGATTGCCCTCTTCTCTACCAAGCTCTTTGGGGTTATGTAGATGGGGGAGGTAGGATGGTGAGTGATGGACTTGAGCACCTAAGCAAGCGAACAAGAGAGAGAGCATTTATTCTTGCGCGAAATGCGAAGACTGTAGGAATCCCACTGGGTGCCGTCCGGTTTACCCCCCACTACGACTATATGAGCTATTATCTGACAAACGGCTCCGGATACGCAATCATTCTTTGCATGCCGCTTGGATACCTTGCAGAGATGCTCATGGAGAAAGATGGCCACGTTATTTCATCTTACTTCGCAATCAAAAACATCCGACATTTCCTTCAGCGACTAAAGCGTGAAGGGTATAAGGACATAGACGTTCCAAATGTAGAAGACGGCAGTGAGACTGACCTTCGCAGTTGGCTTGAGGATTTAGACGAGGAATAATACAGGCTCGTCCAGTGTGCTCTAAACTGAGTATATTTGGGGAGAAGCCTGTTCGTTGATTTTGGAGGTTTGTATGGCGTTTAGGTTATCCCCACTCTTTCTCTCACACTACGTTGGCGAGCAGCCAAAATGGGGCTTCGGCGACCTATCTTATTTCGTCTATAAAAGGACGTATGCCCGCATCATGGCAGACGGTAAACAAGAGGAGTATGTTGACACTTGTCAACGGGTAACAGAGGGCGTTTTTGCCGTACAAAAAAAACACTGTAAGTCTAATAGGCTCCCGTGGAACGCACATAAAGCACAAAAGACCGCCCAGGAATTTTTCCGACGTATGTGGGAATTCAAATTCAGTCCACCTGGCCGTGGCTTCTGGATTATGGGCACTCCGATAGTAGACAAGATAGGCAGCGCAGCACTGAATAATTGCGGCTTCCGTAGCACTAAGGGCGTGAGCGTAGATTTCGGCGCACCGTTCGCCTGGTCTATGGACATGCTTATGCTAGGAGTCGGTGTTGGCTTCGATACAAAAGGCGCTGGTAGCATTGTAATAAAGGAACCGAAAGAACGAGTAGAGGAATACCAAATAGGAGATGATAGAGAGGGATGGGTAGAATCAGTTTATCTTCTTATTAACTCCTATACAGGCGGCTCCACTTATAAATTTGACTACAGCCTTATTCGCCCAAGGGGCATGCCCATTAAGGGATTTGGCGGCACAGCGTCTGGACCAGAACCCCTTGAAGACCTTCACAACTCCATCCGTAAGATTCTTGATGCCCTAGTAGGTATGAAGCTAACTAGCGTGGCAATCGTTGATTTATTTAATCTCGTTGGCAAATGCGTAGTATCTGGCAACGTCAGGCGGTCGGCGGAACTTGGCATTGGCGATATTGACGACGAAGACTACATGTCGATGAAAGACTATGATAAATTCCCAGAGGAGCTACTGTCTCATCGCTGGGCATCTAACAATTCCGTAAGCGCAGAGCCCTACAGCGATTTTACAAATGTCTCACGGTGTGCTGCGAAAAACGGCGAGCCAGGACTTGTCTTTATCTCAAATATGAATCACTACGGTCGCTTTAAAGATGGCTTCATAGATTATGCAGAGGAGCGTTATGACGACGCTGAAGGAACAAATCCGTGCGGCGAGCAACCATTAGAAGATAAAGAACTGTGTACCCTAGTAGAAACTTACCCAGCCAGACACGATAGCGTGGAAGACTACCACGTCACTCTGAAATTTGCATACATGTATGCAAAAACCATCACACTTATTCCCACACATGATGAGGGCACAAACGCTGTTATGATGAGGAACAGGCGCATTGGCTGCTCTATGTCTGGGATTCAGCAGGCAATTAAGAAATTCGGACTCTATAAGTTCCTTCATGAATTCTGTGACAAGGGATATGAGACAATCCGCTCTTGGGACAGAATTTACTCACGCTGGCTAGGGATTCCTCGTTCACTACGAATGACAACGGTCAAGCCATCCGGCACCGTATCAATCCTAGCTGGAGCAACACCTGGCGTACACTTTACCCATTCGGAATTCTACATGAGGCTTGTTAGGATTGCATCAAACAGTCCGCTTCTCCTGCCGCTTTTCCTTGCCGGATATAAAATTGAGTTGGCAGTAACCGACAATGAGAAGCTTGGTCTAGGTGCAGGAATGATTCATCAGATAGCATCTGTAGAGGACTTAAAGATTGCCGCAGACAAATCTGTTACTCTCGTGGTCTACTTCCCAGTTAAAGAGGAAAACTTTACCAAGAGTAAGTTCGACTCGACTCTATGGGAGCAGCTATCTATCGTGCGCGAGATGCAATACTACTGGAGCGATAACGCTGTTTCGTGCACAGTTACCGTTAAAAAAGAAGAGGCCAGTCAACTTAATTGCGCTATCGAATTCTTCGCTCCATACGTTAAGACTATGTCATTCCTGCCACTTACGAATCACAAGTATGTGCAAGCCCCATATACAGAATGCACAGAAAGTGAGTACGACAGTTACAGTAAAAATCTAGGGGGGCTCTATCTAGATACGGTGGCAGAAACCAATATCGAAGGGTCTAAGTTCTGTACATCAGAAAAGTGTGAGATGTAGCTTGACAAGTTACCATACTACAGTTATCTTACAGACTCATGGAGATTCTAACCAATGGTGTATAAATGTTGAAATTCTTTAAATGTGAGAAATGTGACTGGAAGACTTTTTGCAGAGCCAGTCAGGTACGCCTAGAGATGAAGTGCGGCGCGGTCGCCGAGTACGTTGTTGCTGATGACCCCGATGCAGGCCAAGATGGCAAGATTCACTCCCTAGGTATTAAACCGCTTGGTTGCGGTGGGAAAATAATTGAAATAAGTGAAGAAGAGGCAATGAGTTATGAATGAACCAGCCAAAAAAGAAATTAACATTGAAGCATCAGTGGTGGTTAAAAAATCTCCGGACTTTAAACAAATTGGGCACAAGGCTACCGCAGGATTGAGCGAAGCCGAGGCCATTGAGAGGTTTACCGTTGGGAACATCGAAGACGATGGACAAGAACAAGAAGAAGCATAATCTAACCTACGACGATATCGAAGAAATCGTAGAATACCTAGTAAAAACAAAAGCGTATGGATATACATTCGATTGTTATTCCGCCGATGATATTGCCCAGGAAATCAGAATCATTTGCCTTACAAAGCTTCCGAAGTTCGACCCCGAGAAGACAGAGCCAGATAAGTGGCAGAATTTTTTTGGTCGCTGTGTAGACAATGGACTGAAGAATCTCAAGCGAGACAATTATGTCCGCGCCTCCACCCCTTATAGAAAAAAAGCCGCACAGTTAGACGAGTCCGATAAGAGCGAGGAAGCTGAAGACATACGTTCGAAATTTGCTCACCACCAAAAGGGAGTGAAGCGAAAATTGTCCATTCGTCATGCATGCCCCATTGACGGACTCGCTGAATTAATCAATAATAAGCGGTTTGAGAACGAAATGGAGTATAAAGACTTAGAGAGATACCTTATTGAAAAGGCCCCGGACGACATTTTAGTTCCATTAAAGCTAATTCTATCAGGTCGCTCTGGTGAAATTTCCCGCAAGGAAAAAAGGAGAGTCCAGCAATTTGTTAAAAAACTGGGCCTTAGCTAAGGGTAATTGGAAAACCATAACCTACGGCGGTACACAAGTCATATCTAACATTGACATCGGAGGTACACAATGGCAACTACATTAAGATTCTACAATCCTGCCAACGGCGCGATTGAAATTCTTCCCGCCGCATCTGGCGGATTAAATACTATCGGCTTTTATGGGCCAGGCTTCGGCTTATCTGTAAGAGTAGGTGATTTCAACGAAAACACATATAGGACTACGGAAGATGGCCAGACAAATGGCACGGCTCTTCCAAACTTAAGATGGGCTAGTGCGACAGGTGCTTACGTTGGTCCAAGCATTCTCCAGCAGGGGCTTCTTACAGTCCTTGAGTCAGAGGCGACAGTTCGAATCCAGCTTACAACAGACGTTGCAGTGACGACACAAAATGCCACATTCAGGTCATTTGATAAGTCATCTATCGACAATGCTCCTAGTGGTGTAGATGTCTACGCAGCGGAGATTCTTGGCGTTGGTCTAGGAGATTCACTTTGGACTCCCAACTTAGGCGGTTCTGGTGTTATACTAGGTCTTAATGACAAGGTTACTCCTAACACCACACACAACTGGCACGTCGGACTATCTTCTTCTCCTACTAGTATTGGCGAGAAAACTAATTTCGCTTTCTACTTTGAGACGGAATTCCTTTAAGATAAAGCCAGAATGGGCAAGGATTCATGAGCGATACTAAAGACTACATGCTGGCAAGGAAGGTTGGCCCCAGTGTTCCGAAGGACCGTTGGATAGTCTCGCTATCTAATGGTGAGACTATTTATGAGGATGAACTCAAGGGCCAGCCGCCAGCTTGGCAACGTCTAGGAGAATATTGTAGAGACTACGACCTCTCCATCACAAATCTACGTCTACAAATCCTCAACACTGAAGTGAACCTACCTTCAGGTCAAGAGGGATACATCCAGAAAAAAGTCGCCTGGACACTTAGCGGTGTCATTGGCGGCGTACGTAAATGTATTGGATATGCACAGGGTGGTTTAGCCCTAATATATCAGATAGACACATCTAATGGTTCAAAAACTGATAGAACCGTTGACCCTGGCGAGCCATATACTATTTACCGTAAAGACATCAGGGATGCAAAAGAGGCAGCGTAATGAGTGATTGGGACAACGACTGGGATGATGATGATGATGAGGATGGAGAGGAAGAGACTTCCCGCACTTCAAAAAAATCAACTTCCACCAAAGGGCATTTTACCGCCTGGGAAGACCAGGTTGTCAGAGACGAATGGCAAACAGAAACTGACGAGGTTATTGCAGAGCATATTGGACGTACACCAGATGCGATTGCTCGTAGGCGCAAACATCTTGGTCTTGTAAAAAAAAATGGCCGCCCGAAAAGGGCAACACGCAAGTCCGCTATTCTAGCTAACCCCAATGAATTCAATTTGTCGAAGCTGTCCAAAGAGGACCGCATCCAATTCTATAGGACGCAATTTAAAAAAAATATTAGATATGGCTGGTTACTTCGTATACTTATGGAAGATGAGATTGAGTACTATAAGAGTAAGTACATCGAAATCATGGATAACTTAGACAGCATTACACATCAAGAAGAGGACCTCCTTCACAATATGATTATGAAGGACATTCACATTATGAGAATGCAAAGCCAAATTAAAGAGCAGCTTGAACTCTATTATGATGAGGATGAACAGGAACGACGACCACCTCCACAATATCTCTATCAAGATTTGGATAAGGCAGAGACGGCATACGTAAGGTATCAAGAGAAACTCAAACTTACTCGTGAGCAGCGACTTAAGACTGATAGGGAAGAAAGAGTGACAGTATCCTCTCTAGTGCGAGAGTACAGAGATATGGAGAAGCGTCAAAGGGGTGGCGATATTGCAGGTGAGCTTTCATACTTTACACAGAAATGCAAAGATGATATGGTGAAAATGCAGTTCTTAATTGGAGAGTAATATGGCATATGCAAGAAAATCAAAGCCCCCCAAGGGCAAGTTTCGTATACTTCGTGACACGCGAGAACAGAAAGATAAGGGCTGGGAATTCAGAGCTTCAGCTAATTGCTGGGGTATGGACAGAAAGAAGCTTGATGTTGGTGACTATGCAATCGAGGGTTTAGAAAGTGTCATTATGGTTGAGAGAAAGACATTCGGAGACCTTTGGGGAACGCTCAGTGTGCATAAGAACTACGAGCGATTCCTTAGAGAAATAGAGAGGGCAAAAGACCACAAGTTAAAGTTCCTCGTCATCGAAGCCACTTTAGCTGATGTAAATGGCGGCTATGGATTCTCTAAAGTTAAACCAGCCAATATACATGCAAAGTTAATTTCACTCCAAGTTAAGCACAACGTCCATGTCATATTCGCCGGTCGTCAAGACATCGCGCGCACATGGGTCCGGACCTTATTCGCAAAGTTATACAAGTATCATGAGAGCGGAATTCTGTAGTCATGGGTGCGATTCATAGACTGCCAATTATTTACAACATCCCAAAAGATGTTCAGATAATAAATGCGTTCCACGACAGGGCTGGTAAATTCGAAAACCCGTATTTTGAATTCATAGACATCTGTCTAAGTAATCTTACATTCGCGGCACATACTCTACTCCAATGGGAAGACAAGCCATTACTGCTAGCTCCCTTCCAAAGTGTTATTTTGGATATGCTCTGGAATAAAACATTTCCTGTCCTACTAGCCTCGCGTGGTGCGGGCAAGACTTTTATGCTCGCTGTATATGCAGCACTAAGGGCCATGTTGACGCCAGGAAGCAAGGTTGTTATTGTTGCGGCCTCCTTTCGTCAGTCTAAGTTGGTCTTTGAATATATTGAGAGACTTTATGAGTACAGCCCATTATTTAGAGCTTGTTGCGCTCATGGAATTAAGAAGCCTTCTGACTCTGTATTCTTAGATGTCGGTACATCCGTAATACGAGCACTTCCACTCGGTAATGGAGAAAAAATTCGTGGTATTCGTGCTACGCACATTATTACAGATGAGTTTGCATCCATCAACCCTGAGATTTTCCAAGTTGTAGTTAGAGGCTTCGCTTCCGTTAGCGCAAGTCCTATTGAGGCAGCCACACAGACCCACCTTGAGCGTGAGGCCGTTAAGGCTGGAAAGATGACTGTTGATGAGATGACAAAGATGGATGGTAACCAAATTGTCTATAGCGGTACTGCCAACTATCAGTTCAACCATTTCTACAAAACATTCATGACTCACAAGGCCATTATTGACAACAAGATTTGTGGAAAGTCAGATGAGGTTAATAAAAAACTTGGTTTGGATGAAGAAGAAAGTCTAGGTGACGGATATCTAGATTTTAGGGACTATGGCATTATCAAAATTCCATATCAGGGCTTACCAGAGTCTTATATGGACGAAAAGCAGATTTCGCAAGCCAAAGTAACGATGCCAAAAGCTCTCTTTCAAATGGAGTATGAATGCATCTTCCCTACGGACTCTGACGGATTCTTCAAGCGCTCCAGTATCAATGCTTCTACGCCAGGACATAGGGCGTGTGGCGGCAAGGCATTCGGCGTCGAAGTAGTCGGCACCCCTGGGTATCAGTACGTTATGGGTATTGACCCCGCGCGTAAGACAGACAACTTCGCCATTAGCATATTAAAGATTCTGCCGCACAATGATACTTACCGCAATGTTTATTCCTGGTCACAAAGGGGCAAGAGCTATACGAAAGCTGCGCGCAAAATTCGTGAGCTACTAGTGTCGTTTAATATCATGCGTATTGCAATGGACGCTGGGGGAGGTGGCAATGCCATTATGGACATTCTACAAGATGGTAAGTTCCTAGAGCCTGGTGAGATGCCGATTTGGCTTTATGACGATGCCGACCAGCAGAGATTTGCTGGCGAGCACATTCTAGATATGGTCGATTTCTCTCCTAGGTGGATTAGAGATGCGAATTACGGCTTGGCATCTGACATCGAGCATAAGCGATTACTATTTCCATATAGAGCCCTAGAGCTTGAAAGTCCTAATTATGATGACCACGACGATGCCAAGGATGATGTTTGGGCAGAGATTGACGAACAAATAAAAGAAGCTTGCATGATTACTGTGACTCCTACAAAGACTGGTGTGCAGCACTTCGACATCCCAGAGCTACCAGCTTCTCAACAAGGAACATTAAAAACTTACCAACGCAAAGACCGCTATTCTGCACTCTTACTTGCAGGCTACGCAGCTAGAACATATTTACAAGAGGGCCAGAGGACCATCACGCCAAATATGGGTGGATGGGCGAATAACCTTTAGTGTATAGTAGAACTGTGGTATGATTGCAGTTCAACTGGTTCGAATGGAGGATTTAAAATGGGAATAGGTGAAACCGCCGCTCTTGTTGGGATTCTAGTATTAGTGTTCCAAGGTCTCATGAAGCTCATCGAACACCTTATGAAACGCAGCGAGCAAGTTAATGAAGATGAGAAGCTCGTCCGGGTTCTTAAAGAAGTTTCAGTTATTAAAGATAAGGTTACCCGCCTTGACTACAAGTTCGATACCTGGGGAACCACACAAGAAAAAATTGTTGAGAGATTAGAGAATATCTCTCAAGCAGAACTTAAAATATTAGGAATCATAGAAAGGCTAGAGAGACGCGTCGAGTCTCTCCCTGGGTAAATTAAATGGGTATCCAACTGGGAATAAGCACACAAGGTCTTTCGCAAAACCAAGTAAAAGACATGGAAAAGTCGGTTGCTGGAGCAATTAAGGCTAACGAGATGTCTCATCAACTAGAGCAAGCTCATGCCAGAAGCTCATATGAGATTCAGCGCAGAGGTCAAAGCCTGCCTGGTGATGTTGGACAGAACTTTGGTCTTGGGATTAGTGACATTCATGGGATGCAGGGGCTTAATGGTCCTTTCTCTGAGACGTATCCTGGGTCATACTTTTTCTCTGGACAATTCGGTGGCAATGGCGGCGGCGGCATGGGTCACACTGGCTATCGCGGTGGTCTTGGACAAGGTAGCCATTCAGCATTTAGGCGTAATACCCAGATGGCGCACCGCAAAATGGCAATATGCGTGTCCGCGTACAAGGGATTCGGGCTGGCTAAAAATGTGATTGACCTAATGGCGAACTTCGCCGCTGAAGGTTTAAAAATAAAGCATCCGAATAAGACGATTGAACGCTTCTTGAATAAATGGGCTTTCCATGTCGGACTAGATTCTCGCGTAAAGGATATGCTCAGGTATTACTACAAGTATGGGAATGTTTTCGTCTACAGGACGCTTGGCGAGATTGACAACGCTCAGTACTTAAAGATGCGTCGGTCGAGAGCAGAACATGTCAAAGGGCTGCCTGGTTTTAAAATTCTTGCAGAAAAAGACATTGACCCAAATGATAATCCAGAACAAAGCGAGAGAATAAAAGAAGCTCAGGACGAGTCCAATAAGCCGATTGGCAAGCGTCGTATCCCGTGGCGCTATACGCTGCTTAACCCATTCCAGATGGAGCTTCGCGGAACAAAATTCTTCGGAGGTCAAAGATGGGTCTTTATACTAGACCATCAGACTGTCAACGACCTTAGTCAACAAAAACTTAAGACTTCAAACACCTATGTTGATTTCTTGGATGATTCAGAAATGAATCTACCTCCGGAATTCAAGAAGTTTTCGCAAAGCCTCAGCCCATCCGCTCCGGATGAAGAGAATAATAGCTCGCGTGTAGTAGAGCTTCAACAAGAGAGACTCTACACAATGCACTATATGAAGGACGACCATGAGGATTGGGCGGAACCGCTATTGTGGCCAGTTATGGCAGACATCTTCTATAAGAATAAGCTTCGTCAAATGGACATCAGCGTTTGCGACAGTGTAATTAATGCCATTACTGTATTTAAGCTAGGCAATATAAAAGAGGGCTATGTAGCATCAGAAGCGCATATGTCTAAGTTCTCAGAGCTATTAAGAACCCCAACCCAAGCTATGAATATGGTTTGGAATGATGCATTGTCCATTGAGAGTGCATATCCGCCAGTAGAGAAAATCCTGGGCATTGCCAAATATGAAAGTGTTGACAAAGACATCCTTCGCGGTATCGGCATCCCCGATACGCTAATCGGTGGCGGCGGCGACAGTAATTTTTCAACTGGATTCCTAGGGGTTCGTACATTACTTGAGCGCCTTGAAGAAGGCCGTGGCGTTGTGATGCGCTGGCTAATGAAGGAATTAGAGCTTCTGATTGAGACCCTAGGCATTCGTAAGATGCCAAGCGTTCGCTTCGGGAAAATGAGCCTGCGCGATGAGAAGGCAGAGAAACAGCTTATTCTTCAATTGCTTGATAGAAACATTATTTCTATCGAGGCTGTTCTTGAGGCGTTCGGCGAAGAGTTCGAAATTGAGCTTGAGCGCCTTCGTGATGAAGATAAGCTTAGAGAAGAGACTGGCCTATTTAAGAAGCACTCTCCATATATTGACCCAATCAATGATTTGGACGCAGAAGAGACGATGAAGAAGGAGTCCGAGAATAAATTAAAAGAGCAGCGAATGATGCAGAAATTCAAGCAACAGGAGCAGAATTCTAAGGATAAAGAAAACAAAAATGCTAGTGGGCCGAACGGTCGTCCAGGTAATTCTGATGGTATCCCACAAGAGAACAAGAGGGATACTAAGCCACAGGGCATGGCTTGGATACTAGAGTATGAAAGAACAAAAGCCCTGGCTGTTTTATTTGTTGACGCGATGGAAAAAGCTGTCGCTAAAATTGTACTTAAGACGTCTGGAAAAAAGAACATGAGGGCTCTAACTAAACACGAGGCACTCGGCATAGAGAGAATAACATTTGCTGTTGCTAGTCAGACATTCGGAGTGGCTAAGATAACCGAAGAGCTTATCCTATCTGTATTGAGTAAGAATCCATCAGTCGGTAAAGAAGTTTATGATATCTACCTTGACATTGAGACTAAAGGTATGGTAAAACAAAATAGAATGGTCGCTATGGCGGCTGCCATCGCACTACACAAAGTTCGGGAGGAATAGATGCCAGTCGGTAAAAAAATCTACAACCAAATTAGTAAGAAGGCGGGCGAGCGTAAGGCTCGATATGAAAAGGTTGTCGAAAAAAGAATTAATAGTGGCGATAAGCCGCCAGTTCCACCAACAGTCAAGCAAGCTGACAAGAATGTCACTTCAATCACTAGTTCGAACAGCCTACATATTACTGAGATGGCAAAAACTCCACCGCTGCAAATTTCTCCAAATGAAGGTATGCCAGCAGTCAACGGGAAGTCTGGAGCAGAAGTTGTCGCCAAGGCCGTGACTCCAATCCGCTCAAGAGTTAAGTCAGTTGACCCAACTGCTGGTGCTATTAAGTCAGTTGGCAAGGATAAAAATAAAAGTGCCGGTTCGCATAAAAGTGCTCCTAGACTATGTAGCACGTGCAATAAGCAAGGTCATACGAAGGGGGATTGTTCATCTAACTTATAAAGCTTACTAACGTGGTGTATAATGAACAACAGGCGAGGATTAATTATGGATAAAAGCAGAATCGAAATACTGGTACCATGCCAAATTTTTGAGCAGAAGCGTGATGCTTCTAAGGCTATTGCCAAGCTAATGCCTACTGATGCAAACTTCGGGCTTGTTGAAGCGCAACCCGACCTCTTATTTATGCGCTCCGTTCTTGTTAGCACAGGTGGTAATTTGAACGATGATGTCTTCCTTCCCGAAGAGATGTGGCAGGCGCGCAGTACGCCCGTTTTGAAGCCAGTTGACTGGGAACATAACACCGGAAGAGAGCTAACGCCAACCGAACAAGCAGAAAATCCAGGAAAAGTTGTTATAGACAACCAGACGATTGGTGTAATGTATAATGCGTACACGGTTGATGAAAATAAAGAAATCATTGATGAAGCCAAAGCGTCTGCAAGCGACTTCGAAATTCCTAACAAGTTTCACATTATTGATGAAGCTGTCATTTGGAAAGCTCTTTATCCTAGCGTAGCTAAGAGAATTGAGGAAGGCGCGGCAAAGGGAACTTTGTTTGTTTCGATGGAAGCATGGTTTACTGATTACTATTACCTAGTAGGAAGTAAAGTTATTGCCAGAAATGAAACGACGGCATTCCTCGACAGGACACTCAGAGCAAATGGCGGTTCCGGCTCTTATGCTGGAGAGAGAGTAAGAAGGGCTTTGCGAAACATCACTTTTGGTGGCAAAGGAATTGTAGCTAGACCAGCTAACGAACCTTCTATTATCACGCACATTAGTCATGAACCGATTAGTGCTTCTGCTGGAACTACTAATAAAGCTATTGCAGAGAACATCATTCGTGATTTAAGGAATAATCAGGCCAGTGTGCCAAGGAAGGATATCAAGATGCCTAACGAGAATAAAGAACAGCAAGTCGCTCTAGAACTTTTCACTAAAGCAAGTGATGAGAGCGCAAGTCTAAGAGCAGAGGTTAAGGCAAAGGATGCCGAACTAGCCAAGGCTAATGAGAAGGTCAACAAGCTTAATACAGAGGCTACGGCCACTGTTAGTGCACTTGCAAAAGGCTCAGAGTCACTAGATGCTCTTATCCCAGGCTTTAGCGCAAATGTTACCGCAAAGCCAGAGAGCTTCTTCTCTATTCTATCTGACGCCCTTACTGCTGGGCAGGCTGCCCAAGCCGAGGTTCAGAAGCAACTAGAGGAGTCTCTCGCAAAGATTAGCGAGATTGAGACTTCCGCTCGTGCAGCCGCTCGTAGTGCTAAGATTGAGCTTCTGCTTGGTCTTGCCGCAATGGACAGCGACGAGGAAAAAAAGAAGGCTAAGGAGAAGAAGGACAAGATGTTGGCGGCTGTCAAAGACCTGTCCGACGACCAGTTCTCCGCTCTATATGAGGTCTGGGCTGAAGAGAAGGCCGAGTCCAAGAAGCCACCGTTCCTTATGACTCCAGAAGAGAAGAAGAAGGAAGAAGAAAAGAAAAAGGCTGAGTCCAAAAAGCCACCATTCCTTATGACTCCAGAAGAGAAAAAGAAGGAAGAAGAGAAGAAAAAGGCCGAGTCTGGTCCAGGCAAGAAGATGGCTTCTGTCGAGGATACAGTTCGCGAAGTTCTTGCTGGTCTAATGAATGGCAAAGCAAGTGCTTCTGACGATTCCGAGTTTGACCTAGAGGCTCTTGTTCAAAGTGCCGTTAGTGGTCACACGGAGCCAAGTGATGAGGATAACCTCATGGCAATCCTAAGTGGTATTGCTTCTGAGAAAACGCCGTCTGCTGGAGTAGAAGCTCCACAGGGTGTCGATTTAATGGATTCATTCGCTGGTTTAGTAAAAAATATGCTAAACTACGACGATAACGAAGACAAGTAATTTAGGTCCAAGGGAGGAATATAATGGCACTTGCACCAAGTAGACAGGTCTTTCAGACCAATATTAAGTACGCTCTAAACGAGGTCACACCACGTGGTAGAGTAGTTTGTATCGACGTCGGCACAACGGCGGCGGGCGAGGTTACAGCATTGGCTCCACCAGCCGCAGCAACCGTAAAGCCAGTCGGAGTTCTTCTTGACGATGTCGAGGATTTGAACTACGACCGTCATGGAGAGTATC
>Ga0307380_10007235_pt1 | contig 14460 bp, 15 predicted proteins | sample UN3MG_FD_202239 | JGI IMG/M metagenome (GOLD analysis project Ga0307380, IMG submission 202239) | Soil microbial communities from Risofladan, Vaasa, Finland - UN-3 | ecosystem: Environmental > Terrestrial > Soil > Coastal area > Acid sulfate soil | place: Finland: Risofladan, Vaasa | collected... | reverse complement strand
CTTTAAGAAAAGCTCATATGGCAACAGTTTGGGGATCTTGGGATAAAGCATTTGCAGCGATGTTTTGTATTGATTGGAGAAAAAACATCAAAGATATATTTATTGGGGATGATCTTGGGTTTTATGTATCTTTATATGATCGAGATGAAAGGCATTGTTATGGTTATTTAGAACATGATAAAGACAAACCTCATTGTATAGAAGCAATAAAAAATCCAAAACGGCAAGTAGTAATTCCAACAAGATATAAAAAAATATTATCCTCTCCATGTAGTCTTTATACAATACAAGCAGATAAATGGACAGTTCCAAAATACCCCCATGATTATGCTAATAATTTACCAGAAGCGTATACTAAACAACCAGCTGAAGTTATAAAGGAGATAAAATACAACACTGTTCTAGAAGCATATAAGAAAAACGGGATAACATTATTAGTTGAAAATAATTATACCAACAGTACAAAATGGCAAAGGATATTCTCCAAAATGAAAATATAAAAATATTAATTTATATATTTTCAAGTTCTATATATATAAATACATGAAAGCAAATGTTGAGGATTTTAAATGACTATTATAATAGAAAAGTATCTAAAGATGTTAAACGAAAGGAGACAGTCCGTTAGTTCCGTTAGTAGCGATACTATCATGTATCATGGATCCAAAGTTCAAAATTTGAAAGTTATAGATCCTAAAGAATGGGTAGATGCTTTAAGAAAAGCTCATATAGCAACAACTTGGGCTTCGTGGGATAAAACATTTGCATCAATGTTTTGTATTGATTGGAGAAAAGATATTGAGCATATTTTCATTGGTACAGATATTTCTTTCTATGTATCTTTACCACGTCAAGACGAAAGAGGGTGTTTGGGAGGAGTTACACCACTTAACTCCGACCGTTGTAATGATGCAGTTAAAAATCCCAAATGGATGGTTGTTGTTCCAAAACGATATAAAAATTTATTAACCCAAGCATGTAGTCTTTATGAAATTCAAACTGATAAATGGATTATTCCAAAAAGAACACATGATTATAATTGGAATTTTCCAGAAGCGTATACTAAACAACCAGCTGAAGTTATAAAGGAGATAAAATATAATACTGTTCTGGAAGCATATAAAAAAAATGGAGTAAAATTATTAGTTGAAAATAATTTTTCGAATAGTACAAAATGGCAAAGGATATTTTCCAAAATGAAAATATAAGATGTTAACTCAAACTGAAAAAGAGATATATCGTGAAAAAGTTAATTGTTATGAATATGTTAGTTGCGCTATTTCTTGTATTCACAGGAAACTGCTATGCATCTAACTGGATAGTTCATGAAGCTGTATGGGTTGCTGCTAGCGAGATACCCATTGGTTATGGAGGGTTTGGTGGTAAATTTCCGGTTACCGCCATGCCTCTTCTACATGCAGAAATTGATGGGCGTGGAGGATGGGAGCATCGCCATAATGGTAGCCACAACCCGAATCTTATATTACAAAAGGCTGCAATGTTAATAAAAAAATATAACATACCGAAACAGGTTGTTATCAATGCTGTTATTATTCATAATCTTGTGGATATGGTTGACCCTGGCACTGATGGAACAAATGGACATAAAGCAACTGCTGAAAGAAGACAACAGGCAAAAAAGTTAATAGAAAAAATACATTCGAAGGTTGGATTTAAAAACAGTCCAACTTGGGCGAGAGTAGCAGGAAGTGAAGTTGGTTCAAAAATGGCAAAGGCGTTATATAAATTCAAAAAGTTTACTGCAAAACTCTTTGCCAATACCTATCGGCCTAGCAAAGTAGCAGTTAATGAGGGAGTCAATTATGCACTCAGCAATCCAGTCAGTAAGGCAGTCAGTAAGGCAGTCAAAAAAGTTCTTTCCAAAGTATCTGTAGTTGTTGAAATGGTTCCGCCTTCTGTAATGAAACATGCAGGTCCTATTATATATGTCACATATGAAGGATCGACTTTTATTTATAGAGTCGCAAAAGGAAACACCAATATAGAAGAAGAAATTGTAAATGCAGTTTCGATGGCAGCTGGTATTGGTGGTGCTGCTCTTGGAATGAAAGTGGGTCTGATTATTTGTGCACCATTAGAAGCAGTTGGTGGTCCCCTACTTCATTTTGGCGGAGCCACAATTGTCTCTGTTGTCACGGGTATTGGAGTAGACTATATAGCTGAGTATGGTATAAAATATGTAAAGGTCATATATTTATAAAAATTGAGGGGTTATCAATTCAAACACTCCCCCAATTTTTTTAGTAACTTTTTTTAAAAGGATAAACTATGAGCGAAAAATCACAAGAGATGCTTCTTTACACATTAGTAGAGCCACCTGAATTTGATGGTGATTCGGAGGAATTGGAACAAAGATATAAAGATGCATTTTATCAATCAAGCAAAATTGATATTCATGATCAAATGAATACGAGCGATTTTAAAAATACATGGTTAATTTTGCGCTCTGACATTCAAGATAAAACTATAAAACTTCAACGAATTTTTTCAGAACAAACATTAGATAAAATATTTGAGATTTATGATTTTAGCTTTCCATCTAAGATTTCATTAGATACTCAGTATGAAATAAACGATTTCTATGAATTTTTAGAATTTCTGGAATATAATAACGAGAATTTTATTAGTTATGTTTGGACATTTCTGAAACCTGTAAATCTAATGAGATTTGATGTTGAAGGTTTCTGTAAACAAAATGCTGATAAAGTCATTCGTGAAATAGAAGAACAATTAGAAGTCCATCCTCAAAGTGCGTTGGTTAGCATATTCTTACGAAGTTATGACAAAGATAATATAATAAACTGGTTCGTTGACAGAACGGAACGTTATAAAATTAATATTACAGTGAGTATATTTGAAAAATGAACTTTTATAAGGTAGACATTTGCTATTCTATCTAGAACATAATACAAATATGAAATGAAGGGAGTATAAAACGAATGGCCGAGATCACATTGAAAGCAGGAAATGTAAAAGTGGAAGCATCAAGAGCGGATTTAATTTCAGTTGATGAAACTCCAGATGGAGTATCATTTGTATTTAAAGGCGGTATGCAAATTCTTTATATGAATCCTTATATGCCATCGAGTGCAAAACAGATTATAAAGAACACAGCAGACACAGTTAAAGAAAAGAAATTGATCTTTGAACTTGATAATGCAAAACGACCCGCCATGATTGATGCAACGTAATTCATTTATATCAGATGTGTCTATATATATAAATTACTGAAGAAGGAAAGATTGCCTTAAATTATTAGAAGACTTTATGTAGTTTCAGTTATCGTGTAGATACAACTACTACATATTTAACTTCTAATTTTTTTCAAATTTAACAGAAGACTATTTGTATTTTCAGAGCGCTGAATTGGTTCAGCATTTGCCTTCTAAGCAAAAGAACGGGGTTCAATTCCCCTTGTCAAATACATTACCACTTCTGTTATAAATTTCAATTTCAACAAAAGGGAAAGACTTTTTGTGATTCCAGTTTATAATCAATTGATGATTGCCAAAAACAAATATCACAGATCTAGCTTTCCCCGTTTTCATATGAGTGGACTGGGTGTGGTTTCAGAATTCCGATATATTCAAACAAACCACATCCAATTCCACTCTTTTACTTCACACTAAAAAAGGGCATATCAATACTTTACGTTCTCAAGAATTTTCAACTTAAAAGGGGGTAAATCGAATGTCAGAAGATCAGCTTCAATTAGATTCAGGTATGTTACAATATACACCAAAGGGTGCATATTATGAGGGAGCAGATGAACAATTCAATAGAGTTATGAGTATGTGGCAACATCTTTTCACACACGACAGGTCTCTTTTTTGTTTAACTACTCTGCTTGGCGGCACGGGATTCTCCAAAGGTGCCATGACTCATATGCTCTTGTCTAATCCACAGAGCGTCACAGGTACGGAGTTGATCGTTGAAGGTTTAGCATTTGATTATGAAAGTAAAATAATCAGATATAACCTTGATAAAGAGAGAACCCCAAGAGCTCTCAAAAACCTTCTTATGCTGGCCGGTGGTGAGAAGCATAGTCGAGTAAACAACAGTAGAACTCGTCGTGTTATTTTAGAGCACATCTTCAACAGAGATCATGACTCATTAGATAATCTCGCCATAAACTATAAAGGCAAGCTGAAAACATTAGTGAGACATGCTCTTGGAAAACAGGATCTATTTAAAATCCTGAACGGTGACCAGAAGTTGTTTGATAAATGGATTGGTCGTTATCATACCAATGCATTTCCTATATTGTGCTACCTGTTCGATAAAGAGGAACCACGTGACCAAGTAATTGCATATTACAAAAAGGTCAACCAGGTACTTCAATTGAAGGCAGCGGCTCAAGCGGGTAATGTTGAAGAATTTACCAAACATATGAATGGTTTGCCACATCTGACCGTCATGGGATATAGAAATACATACAAGATTCCTATTAACCTTGATGCTGTATTTAAGAAAGCAAAAGTTGGTGGTCGTCAAGCACTGCAAATGGAAGCAGCAGCTAAACGGCAGGGTGTCAAATTGGAGGTAAACTATAAAAATCAAGACATCTATGATTTATGGAAAGCATTGTATTTCAAATTGTTAAGTGGTAATCTAGAAAATAGTGACAAGATTGCTGATGCAATTAACCATCAAAGTCAAAAGAAAGAAAAAATTAACATCGGTGAAATCACTGTTGTTATTGATGCATCAAAATCTATGCAGGGCAGCGACAAGCGACCAATGCATCCATTTTTAACATCTCTGTCAATTATATCAATATTGGACAATATCAAGTCCGTAATCTATGTTGGTGGTAAGAATGTCCAAGTAGATGAAGCGTTAAGTGCAGTCATCCCAAGCGGTGGGAGTGATCTCTGGAGAGGACTAGTCAATGCAGTTCTTACAGGCGCGAAGAAAATTCTCGTAATATCTGATGGGTATGAAAATTCACCAAAAGGTATGTTTGAACATGTGTACAAGCATTTCAAAGATTCAGGTTACGGGTTTGAATTACTTCATATCAATCCTGTATTTGCTGCGGATTCACAACAAGGGTCTGTTAGAAAACTAGCAGAAGACATCAAACCCCTTCCAGTGACCGACTATAAATACCTAGAAACCGAGATCATTTTCAACCGTATGATCGAAAACACTGATATGGTGAAACAGTTACTAATTGGAAAATATACTAAATTAATAGGAGGATGATATAATGGCTTCAATTTTTGACATTCTAAGCAGAGGGAAAGGAGTCGGCATTGGTCCAATTCAAAGTGTCGATGAAATGACGGTTATACCGTTAGTTGGGGATAACCGTGGTGATGTAGCAAGTCCAAATTCTCTGAGGTTTGAGAGAACAACAAGTTACGGATCCATGGTCTTTCACAATGAAGAAACTAAACCTGCAATTGTGCCTGCCAACTACATGGTACGTGGTAGTGGTGCGCAAGATCATGCAATGTCAGGTTCCGGTATTGTAAAAGCTGGAGAGAGGAAAACTTTCACTACAGCATGCTGCATTGAAGAAACTCAAGGCGGATATTTATCTGACCAAGGAAATGAAGAAGACGTGTTGCCTGTTGAGTTAAGACGAAATCTTCTCAATTATGAAAAAAGAACAGAGCATCACTATGGCAAATTGTGGGGTTCAATCAAAGTGTGGTTGCATGGTTTGAATCTTAACAGACACACAAGTAGAGCTCATTTAAGGGAGTTCTATGATGATACATCAGTCCGTGGTGCATTAGAACAATTCGCAGCAGAGTTTGAGCCGATTGAAGGTCAAATAGGTGCAATCATTATGTTCTCAGGGATACCGGTTGGTTTGGAAATCATGCCAACCACAGCCCATTGGGATGCGTATTGGAAGCAACTATTAAGAGGGTGTTATGGATCTGAACTTCTTCGTTTGAAGATGCTTGGAAAAGTAAAACCTTCAACTCTTATTTTACCAGATATTCCGGAAACCGCTACTCCTGAAGATGTTAAAACAATCCTTGAGGAATTTATGAAACATCTGCAAGAAGAAGTTGTGCCTTTAGTTCAAGGGATAGCCATTCAAGGGGATCGTTCAATTTCAAAGGATGGAAACCTAGAAACAAGACTCATCTTAACTGGAAACGGTGGCGGTGATGTTATTCTTCAGGATTCCGAACCGATTTATATTTCGTTAGTACTTTAAGGAGTAAAGTAGATGGAACCTGACGAAGTTACAGAAAAACAATTGAAAAACATTAAACGAAAGCTGGTTGCATGGGTATGGGAAGCGCCAGCCAAAAAAATTATTGAAGTTTGTCTAATAGTGGGAATTTCACTTCCCAAAAACTTACTTAATAAATTTGCATCAAAGGATTTCGACTCGGAGTCGTAATTCATCTATGTAAATTTAGGTCAAGAATAGAAGGGATACCCTATTGCCTTTGGCGATAGTTGGGAATACTTTATTTTCTAATCCATATATATCTATCTATGGATTTTGAATAGAGTAGATTATTTCCCTCTATCGCTTAGGTAATAGGATGTTCCAAAAATTAAGACCTGAACCTTTTTTGCTCATTTTATTTTAAGGAGATTTACATGGAACAAGTGTCAACAGAAAAGTTCATCGAAAAGTTAAAGATCGATGTTTATCCAATTACTATCGTGAAGTTTCTCTTGAACAAAAAGAGGATATTATCATATTTTAAGAAGGCGACAGAAAAAGATTTTGAGATCAGGGTTAAATATACCACTGATCATTCTGATTGTAAAATCTGCCAAGAAAAGGAGTCAGAAGGAATTCTTTGCAGACAACACACATCAATTCATCGAGTAGTCAACGCAACCGATGTTGGATATGACCTAGATACAAATGCATATTTCTATAAGAATGAAATATTCAGAATGGTTGGAAACCGACTAGTAGTCGTTTACTGTCCACACCCCAAACTTATCACCGGGGAAATTACAGATTCAAAAGTTAGGAAAATCAACCCAATCACGATTGAGGACCCTGCGTTTACAGAATTGCCCAAGTATGAAAACATCAGAGAATTTATTTCGTCTGATTTACTTGATCAATATCTAAGATGTTGGTTTAATTATGAATTTTCTGTAGTAACAATACCCGTTGACAGAAACGGGCAAAATTGGTGCCTAGTGCCCAATAGATAAAAAAAATCTTAGGAGGAACACCATTATGAGTTTTGAAGAATATTCTGATTTAGCCGGAACTGGTTTTCAGGGCGGCAGTGGAGAGAAAGTCGCTCCCGAAGAAGAGTTCTACCATAGTGTTTACGTAGCCGGAAAGTCAAGAAAGAATCATATCAATATTACAGAGGAGTCCGGTAAGATACAAGTTCGTGGAGTCCAGTATAATTTGGACACTGTGTATATGATCATAACCCACACAAAAGAAATATTGTGTAATGTTAAAAATGAAAAAGGGAGAGAAAGCATTGCATGTTTCTCATTTAAAGATGGTTCTCCTCCCTGGTACGGAACCAGTAAATTGGGCGATGGAAGTGCAAGACAATGTCCGCAAACATCAGCAGAGCGTGCATTAAATGATTTCTGCAGTCCATGTCGTGCTCAAATTCTTGTTGCCGGAATCTATTGTAAACAAGATGGAAGTCCAATTTTAACTGAAGACAAAAAACCTATTTTTGTATTTATCAGAGGTAAAGGTATGCGTTATTCAAACGTGTCCACATATCTCAATGATTGTTATATGGATGAATTCTCACCTCTATTCACACCCGCAACAGAAGATAGTAAAGAATTTGAAAAACGTGTTGTAAATAATAAACGGTGTGTCACCAAAATCACAAAAGGTGAGGAACAATCAAGCTTTGGTGGAATGGTCAATGTCTTCGTATTACAAAAAGACACCCAGCTTCCGAATGACTCAGTAATGAGTATCCTTAAACTCTCTAAACAAACTGTAAATAAATTCAACGAAAAGTTTGATTGGTCAAAGGGCAAAGAGGCAGTCGGTTATGGTGAAAAATCTAAAGCACCAGATGGTGTAATGACAGTTGATGAGTCAAATAAATCAAGCGACCAAACAACAGAAAAGGATAAAACCGATTCTTCTTTGGTTGATTCACCACCTACTGGAAAAACTTTCAGTTTCGATGATATTAATTTCTAACAATACTTACTTTTGAAAGGATTTGAAATGACCGATGAAAACAAAGAACAAGAGTTAAAGTATCACGAGAGATTAAATATCTCCGTGCTGTCGATTGCAAGGATAAAAGAGTTACTTAAAGATGATATAAAAGATACTTTATTCGCTTGGAGTAAAGGGCGAATGGTTGACAAGCAATGTTACCACGTCATTGGTCCTGCCGGTGTTGGTAAAACACAAATCTGCTATCAGCTTGTGAGTGAGTTAACAGATGAAATGTTTGGAGAATGGAATGAGAAAAATCCAACTAATAAGAAAGAGTTTGAGATCATAATGGTCAAGGCCCCTGTTCTTGCCAGAGACGATTTTATCATTCCTTTTCCAGTCATGGAAGAAAAACACGATCCATCATTCAAAATGTTATACTCAGATTTTGTCCCAAAACAAAGCGATAGTTATGGAATTTTTGTCATTGATGAATTTTCCCGTGGCGACCATCAGCTTCAGCAGCTGTTATGGCAGGTTCAAAATGAGTATGCGGTTCACCGGATGGAATTTCCGAAAAATTGGTTTGTTATTTCAACTGACAACCCGGACGATTCCGAATACTCGATGGACAATCTTGAAGATGCAGCAGGGCTTCGTCGCCAACTTCATTTATATGTAGAAGTAAATGCTAAAGACTTTTTGGATTATGCAATTGCCAATGATTTTCATCCATTTGTTATTGAGTGGATCCAGGCACGTCCAGAACGTCTATATGATTTTCAAGCACAAAAGATTGGTTCTGTTTATGCAAACCCAGCAAGTTATGAGAAGCTTTCAGATCATCTATGGAAAATGCAAATAAGAAGAAAGACAATTGACTTTAATGAGATCGATCATAAAGCATCGGGGTTATTGAATACAAACATGACCCAGTTGTTTATTGAATTTGCTCGGGATCAGAAAGACATCAATCCGAAAGATGTATTTTATGATTTGCGGAAAGTCAAACCCAAAATCACTGAGTTGTTAAAAGAAAACAATATGTCCAAATTGGGTGAGTTGATGATAGGATATTGTACCTTCATGACAACCTCAATGCCAGAATATGATGTAAACAAACTGAGGAATGTTCTTGACTTTCTATTGATGATGCCAATTGAAACCGCAGCACTGTTCATTTCACAGATTGATGGATTTGATCGTGCATCCAAACCGTTCAAATATATGACACAGATTCATCTGGCACTTTTGAAGAAATCTGATATTTATAAAAGAGAATTTTACAATCCCATCGTCAGAGCTGGCGAAGGCAAAATATAAGGAGGCCTTATGCAAGCTACCTCTGATAGACTGAAAAATTTAATTGCAAGATTTGTTTTGAAATATAATTACTGGGGATACTTATTTTCTCGCATCAGGAGACAGGCAGATCCACACTTACCATCAATTATGGGAGTTGGCCCTGAACCGGATGGAACTATATGCCTCTACTACAATCCAACATTAGTGGCTGGAACAGATGATGCTAATGTTACAAAAGTAATCGAACATGAGGGTATGCATCTATTAGATAAACATATTCCACGGTCTATTAAAATAATGTCAAATGAAGCAGACATGCAAATGAAAAATATTAAGTTTGATATATGGAATCAAGCTGCTGATTGTGGAGTTAACCAACAAGCGAAATTTAAAGATGATTTTATTATCAATGGAAAGAAGTGGCCTATATGTTTACCTGAAACTATGAAGCTTCCGGAAAATAAAATATCTGAGTGGTATTATTTAGAATTACTCAAAAATACAAACATCGTTAAAATTATGATCAGTGGTGGAAACGGTGGTGGAAACGGTGGGGGTAAGGGTAATGGGAAAGATCCTATGCCAGGTATTGGCGATCATGGTAAATGGAAGGGTAATCTAAAAGGCGTTGCTGATCTTGATTCTCTTGCTCGTAAAGTTGAGCAGCACGTAAGACGTCTTGTTAAAGATTCGGTCAAAACATTCAACAAAGATCGTGGTAGATTGCCCGCACATATATCCGAATTAATTGATAAAAATTTGGCACCACCAAAAGCACCATATTATCAAATCATTAGAAAACTTGTTCGTGGATCCAGATTGAGTAAGTTCAAAAGATCCCCAACAAGAATAAATAGAAAACGAACCTATGCATTTCATTTGAAGAGTGCAAATCTTCCTCAAATGTCACCGTTTCCCGGTAAGCAAAGGGATTTTACATTTGATATTGTTATTCTTATTGATACATCTGGCAGTATGAGTAATGATGATGTAAAAGAAGGTTTGTCGGGTGTTAAAAATATACTCGAAAAAGACCGGCATTGTTATACAACAGTGCTTGAAGTTGATGCCGGAGTTGAAAAAGAGTACATTTGTAAAAGAGTTCATGATATACAGTTTAATGTTAAAGGTCGTGGAGGAACAACTTTAGGACCTGGTCTTGAAAGAGCAAGAGAACTCAGGTGTGATGTATGTCTGGTATTCACAGATGGCTTCACAGAAAATATTAATATGATCTCAAGAAAGAAACTCCCAAAGAAAATCATTTGGGTAATCACAAAAAAAGGTACAGCACAAAATGTCAATCAAACAGGATTTGTGGTGCATATATGATAAGGACACCATTTGATTTAATCGTGTGGTTTTTAATATGGGAAATGGTTGCATATGCTGGTAAGATTGGTAGACCAGTTTTTCTATTGTTACCAATTCTTATATCCTATTATTTGATTGTAGGTAGAAATGCAAACACAACAAAGGAAAACGGAGATTAAGTATGGCGCAATACAGTGCAAAGGATGTAAGAGTACTTGAGGAAGTTGAACATATAAGATTAGCACCTGGAATGTATATAGGTGAGACTTCAAATCCTGTTCATCTGATTGAAGAAGCTCTTGATAATGCACTCGACGAAGCGCTTGCAGGTTACGCAAAAATTGTTGCAGTCCTTATCGACACAGAGACTAACGTATATTCGGTTTTGGATAATGGTAGGGGTGTCCCCATCGAAAACGACACCCCTATCACTATTTCCACAAAGTTGTTTTCAGGAGCAAAATTTCAAGATAAGAAATCAGCATATCAGATCAGCTCAGGTCTTCATGGAGTTGGTCTGGTTGCTGTAAATGCTCTTAGTTCAGATTATCAAGTTGAGATATATAGAAATAAACAATATGCAATTTATCAATTTAAAAATGCCAAGTTAAAGATAAAGAAAATTGATAAATATACAGGCGAATACCCATTCTCAACAAAAATTGAATTTAAACCGAATAAGAAGTATTTCGATAGTCTCATTCCTGATATTGAACGAATAAGGATACGTCTGACAACCGCTTCGGCAGAGATGCCAAAAGATATAAGATTTGTACTATCAATTGATGGAAAACAAGAAGTGATCAATCGTAATATGACAACTCATTTTGCAAAAGAGTGTCTATCAACGAGAGATAAAATTCAAGTTACATTACTGAACTCTGACAAGCCACCCGAGAAATTTCATGCATTGTTCACATACGAACAAACTGGCGCAGCTACTCCAAGAATAATATCATCGGTAAATCTATTGCCCGTTAAACTCGGTGGGTCTCATATCAATGCCTTTTATGATGTATTAAAAGAGTTCTTTCAAAAACAAGCAAAAAAGCATGGATACAATTTTCAACCAACAGATTGCTTGTATAGACTGCGAGTATATTTCATGTTGAGTTTAATCGAACCAAAATTCTCGGGTCAAACAAAAGACTCGTTAATCAATGTAAAAAGTCATTTTGACAAGTTCATGAAAGATTTCCGTATTCAACTTGAAGGATTTGCACAAACATCCGAACTAATGATGAAAGATTATATGCAAAGATTTCAAGACTATAGAACGAAATTGGATTCAAAAAAGCTTGTTTCAAATGGAACACCGGGAAAACGAGCATCGACAAAATTCACAAAATTAAGAGATTGTACAAGTCGCCAAGGCGAATTATATATTGTAGAAGGTGACTCAGCAGGCGGGTCAATCATTCAGTCGAGAAACCCAGCTATTCATGCAATTCTTCCATTGAAAGGTAAATCAATTCCAAACATAACAACCAAAAAAGATATATTGAAAAACAAAGAGGTTGGTGAATTGATTAAAGCTATCGGAGCAGGAATTGATACACATTTTAATATCAATAAAATGAGATATCAGAAAATCATATGCGCCACAGATGCTGATCATGACGGAAATCATATTGCATGTCTGGTAACAATGGTAATTGCAACATTGATGCCTGAAGTTGTAAGTTCAGGTAGATATTATATTGCACAAACTCCATTGTTTGCTATCAATGAAAAGAAAGCATTTATCCCATTATGGAATGATGAACAGTTAGAAAAGGCAAGAGCAGATGGTCGAACAATAACACGGTTTAAAGGTCTTGGTGAATTATCTCCCAGGCAATTAAAAGTTTGTTTGTTGGATGTCAAGACAAGAAATCTCGTGCCGATAAAGTACAGTAACAATATAGGCGCCTTGGAAAAATTATTTTCAAGTGCTGAAGAAAAGCGAAAGCTGGTCGTAAAGGAGGAAGAACTCATTGGGGAAAAAGACTCTGACCATTAATTGTGGCGGATGTGACTTTTGCTCTGTAAACGATAAAGAATCTTTTATATGTTCGTGGGGAAATGGAGCACCAAAAGTCATGGAACCCGCAAAAGGAAAGAAAGTCATAAAGTGCAAGCTTATCAAAAGGAAAGTGAAATAATGCCCTATATCAAGGATGTAGACAAAAAAGAAATGACTGATGCTATCAATGATCTATTCATGTTTATTGGTAGTAAAGGTGATCTAAACTATGCGATATGTGAGTTGGTCGGTAAAGTAATTTTAGAGACAGGCATAAGTTATACAAACATGTCCGAAAAAATTGACGCAGTGCACGACGCTGAAACGGAACTGAGAAGAAGACTACTAGATGCATATGAAGATATTAAGATTTTTGAAAACGGTGACGTTCCCAGCTTCATAAAAATTTTAGATGAAATAAACAGGAGCTAAAATGGAAAAGGCTGATTTTTATGTTGGTTTGGGGCTTGGTGCGGAATGGATTGGAAGTATCCCGAAGTGTGGTGAGATTACATCCATATCAACACCAATCTTTCTTCAAGTTAATCAAATCATGTATGAAGAAATGGTATTTGACTATATCAGATCATATAAAGGTATTGTTGCGAATCATATATGTCAATGGCCTTGGGAATGGATGGATAGTAGGATGACCGACTATTCATATTTCTTTGATCCCGAGACAGCAAAAGTATATGTATCAATTCAAGGTGGGGATTTATTAGATCCAATAAAAATTCTTCAGGGCGAAGATTTAACGACAGCAAATGTAATGTTTGGGTGCCCCGATTTCCCAACAATGGTTGATTGTATTTGCTACGAGGATTTACAATTTTATGGACAAACGCTTACCATTCCTATATAGGGATTATGGAAGATATTCTAACTATAGAAACTTTCCATTAGATATTGATGGTTTAAAACCAGTTGAACGAAGAGTTTTGTTATCATCTTATAACATCGCGAGACAAAAGTTTGTAAAATCGCGTCAAGTTGATGCATACACAATTGGGCACTATCATCCGCACGGTGAATGTTATGGCACAATTGTTCAATTGGTTCGCCAAGGGTTTTTAATAGGTCAAGGAAATTTTGGGACAAATATTGGAGTCGAACCTGTTGGTCCAGCAGCTCCAAGATACACAGAGTGTAAAATAAGTTCTAAAATTCTTGATATGGCATTTAAGTATATTGATCATGTTCCATTTGTTGATACAGAACTTGGAGATAAGGAACCTTTGTTTCTTCCAACAAAATTTCCTGTATGTTTAATGGGAACAGAGTATACCCAAGGTATTGGATTTGGATTTAAAACATTCATTCCTTGTTATCATCTTAAAGATTTGCATCAAAGATTGCTATGGTTATTGGGTTTACGAAAAACTAAACCAATAATTGCACCTATTACAGATTGCATAATAACTTCACCCCCTGCTGTGCTTAATGAATTGCTGACAACCGGAAAAGCTAAAATTGAAGTTGATGGTGTTATCGAAGAAAACTCACGAACTAATACAATCATATTGAAGTCGTGGGCGCCTGGAAAAAGATTTGAATCAATGTTAAATAAATTTTCAGCTGAGATGGATACTGGAATGATTGGTTTCACAGATCTTTCGTCGGTTGATGAGACAAAAATTGTTTTTCAAGTTTTGAGGGAAAGAAATAGAGATAAAATATTTATAGATTTTCTTGAAAAAATCAAGGAAGCTATCAGGGG
>Ga0307380_10007234_pt1 | contig 14461 bp, 14 predicted proteins | sample UN3MG_FD_202239 | JGI IMG/M metagenome (GOLD analysis project Ga0307380, IMG submission 202239) | Soil microbial communities from Risofladan, Vaasa, Finland - UN-3 | ecosystem: Environmental > Terrestrial > Soil > Coastal area > Acid sulfate soil | place: Finland: Risofladan, Vaasa | collected... | reverse complement strand
GGCTTAACCAGGTGATGATCAAGGATAAACTGCAAATATCTTTTTCTCTCGATGGAGCCAAAGGCAATGTCTACATGGAGTCTTTTAACGGACGATTCAAAGAGGAAAACCGGCTGTTATTTTGGGAACAAGAAGATTTAGAGTCCTTGAGAAAAGTTGTTAAGTCGCGAATGAAGTATTATAATTACGTGCGTAGACATTCGGCGCTTGACTACAAGTCGCCAATGAAATATTTAAAAGAAAAGGGCAAATGATTCGACTGAGATGCTAGCGAAAATTAGCCTCTAAAGTGGTGTCAAAAAAGGGGGACAGTTCCTAGGAAATAACCTTCCCTTTACTTAATCGACAATTTGTGGCTATCATATAAAGTCAAAAATGAATGGAGAAGATTATAAATGGGCAAGAATAAAAAAATTCTTATTATCTGTTCTATTCTTGTTATTTCCCTTGGGATTTTAGTTTTTTTATTACTCATCAGACAGAATCTCAAGAAAGAATCATACGCCAAAATATTTGAATCATTCGAGTCCCAGATGAAGCCTGTAGAAATTGACGAGATGAACATCATTCTTTTTACTATAGACACCCTTCGAGCAGACCATCTGGAGTGTTATGGATATGATAGGGTAAAAACTCCCAATATCAATCAATTGGCCAGTGAAGGAATTCTCTTTGAACACAGCATTGCTCAAGCTCCCCTGACTCTTCCTTCCCATTCTTCTATTTTTACCGGAACTCATCCTTTCTATCATGGTATGCGGGACAACGGGGGATTTTACCTTGAAGAGAAACACATCACTTTAGCTGAGGTATTAAAGACTAAGGGCTACTCGACTGGAGCTTTTGTTGGTGCTTTTGTCCTCGATTCCCGCTGGGGACTCGATCAAGGCTTTGATTATTACTATGACAATTTTGACCCGACTAAGTATAAAACCGTAAGCCTTGACTCAGTCCAGAGGAGAGGAGATGAGGTACTTTCTGAAGCTTGCAAATGGCTGGAGAAAAATTCCCAAGATAAATTTTTCGCTTGGATTCATCTTTACGATCCCCATACTCCTTATAATCCTCCTGAGCCGTATAAAACGCAATACAACGGTAGACGTTTCGGACTCTATGATGGTGAAATAGCATATGTTGACCTTCTGATGGGCGATTTTCGAAATTTTATGGAAGAGAAAAATTTGTTGGATAAGACTTTGATTATTCTTACTGGTGATCATGGAGAAAGCCTTGGAGAACACAAAGAAAGCGCTCATGGCTTTTTTATCTATGATTCTGATATCAGAGTTCCTCTTATTATTAGGTTTCCAGAGAATAAATTCCAGGGAAGTTTAATCACAAACCAGGTAAGAAGCATAGATATCATGCCGACTATCCTGAATATGATTGGTGGAAGATCTCCTGAAAGTGTTCAAGGGGAAAGCATATTACCTCTTATATTGGGAAAACAAGGAGGAGAGGCGTTTTCAGCCTACAGCGAGACTTATTGGCCCAGGTATCATTATGGCTGGAGCGAGTTAAAATCTCTTCGCAAAGGTCAGTACAAGTTTATAGATGCTCCTAAGCCGGAACTTTACGATATTCTAGAGGATCCTGGAGAATTGAATAATCTGGTCAATAAGAAAGCTGCACTCGGCCATGAAATGAAAAGAGAGTTAGAGGCTCTAATAGATAGATATTCTGTAGAAGGAATTGAGGAAGCAGGGCCAAAAAAAATTGACAATGATTCACTGGTCAAACTTCAGGCTTTAGGATACATAGGGTCTTTCCGCGCTTCTTCAAAGCAGAAAGGAGAAAAACTGGCAGATCCTAAAGATAGGGTTGAACTCTATAACGAGATAAAGCTGGCTCAGTTTTTAGTCACAGAGGAAAAGATGGATCAGGCTGAGAAAAAGATCAAAGATGTCCTGAATAAAGATCCATCTGTTCTTGAGGCCCGTTATATCCTTGGAAATATTTATTCCAAGCAGAAGAAATATGATGAGGCGATTGAAGAGTACAAAAAAGCCCTTGAAGTTGATCCCGAATATTATGAGTCCATATTTGGAATAGCTTTAGCTTATAAAAAATCTGGAAAAGATGATGAAGCTATCGTGGGATTTAAGCGGTTGATCGAAATTGACCCAAAGGACACGAAACCCCTTTTGCATTTAGGAAATATATATGAAGAGCAAGGTGAGCTGGATGAGGCCATGAGATATTTAAAGTCTGCGATGACTATCGATCCTGAAGTTCCTGTTTTTCACAATAATCTGGGTGCCTTGTATCTTAAGAAGAAAATGTATGATTTAGCCGAAAAAGAGATTAAAACAGCTCTGAGCATTGAAAGGAGCATTCCCCTTTTTAATGCTCATTTCAATATGGCTTTACTTCATGAGGCAAGAGGGGATTTTGACCTAGCTGTTGTGGAATACAAAAAAGAGCAAGAAACAAGTCCATTTAACTACAAGCCAGATTTCAATCTAGGCCTTTTGTATGCAAAGGCAAAAGAATTGGAAAAAGCCATAAAAGAATTCAAAAGCTGTATAGTGAAGGACGAAGAATTTGCCGATGTTTATGTTTTTTTAGCCAAAGCTTACATGGACAATGCAGTGGATCTAAATGAGGCTGAGAAGCTTGCTCAAAAAGGATTGGAACTAAAACCTGATTTAAGAACGAGTATCCTTGCCCATTTTGTCCTGGCTGATATCTATAACAGATTAGGAAGATACGAAGAATCTCGACAGCACGTTGATAAAGCAAAACAATTACAGAAAACACTCTCTTATTGAATATTAAAAATATATAAAACTATAAAAGCTTTAAAGATCTGACTCCAGAAAGAAGAATTGATAGGCTTTAACACAAGTCAGGTGATTATAGGTCATTGCGAGTGACCGAAGGGAACGTGGCAATCTAAGCGCCCAGCATGGGCGTTATCTATAGGGTGAGAGTCCCGAGCGACGAAGGTAGCAGTAGTCGCTAGCTTAAGGCAAATGTGTCCGCTGTGAGGCGGAATCTGAAGGAAGCCTACGGCAAACCTCTGGCCCGAGGGACACGAACCTCATAGGAGGCTTGTGGCAGTTGGATGAGCTCGCAGATCAAAGCAAAGTCCATGCTACCGAAGGCTGCCAGGAGTAGATGAGGCGGGTAGGTGGAGAGAAAGATAATGCTCTTACCTGGGGAGGCCTGTTGGGGATGCCAGGGGACTGGTAACCCGTATTGAAAGATACAGCTGAGCCAACAGGAGTCAGCAGAGGCCATAGTACTTCTTTGGAGGAAGGGCCGAACATGAAACGAGGGAAGGAAGCTATGAGATCGACAGAGAAGCGAAGAGAGCAGAAAACATCGGGAGAGGGCTACCCTGGGTCGGAGGCGGTGAATCCGCCGAAAGCAAAGGGAGCACCGAGTTTCTCTGCGGCACGAGTGGCGGAAAGTCCTCACGAAGGAGAGTACCGATTGATGTAAAAGGTGGTCGAAAAAGAAAACATGACAGCGGCGTTGAAACGAGTGGAACAGAACAAGGGCGCAGCAGGCAGCGATGGGATTGAAGTCAGGGAACTTCGGAGCTATCTGAGAGGGGGCTGGTCTACAAGAACTTGTTGCGGGGATATACAAGCCGAGTCCCGTAAGACGGGTAGAGATTGCAAAACCAGATGGGGGGACAAGAGCGTTAGGGATACCGACAGTCCTAGACCGCCTGATCCAGCAGGCACTACTCCAAGTTTTAACCCCGATCTTTGACCCTGGATTTTCAGATGCAAGCTACGGATTCAGGCCCAAAAGGAGCGCCCACCAAGCAGTGAAACGGGCAAGAGAGTACATTGAGGAAGGACATGAATGGGTAGTGGACGTTGACTTTGAGAAGTTCTTTGATAAAGTTAACCATGATATGCTCATGGCGAGAGTAGCGCGCAAAGTTAAAGACAAACGGGTGTTGAAACTCATACGGGCCTACTTGACAGCGGGAGTTATGGTAGAGGGAGTTTTCATAAGCACGAGGGTAGACACACCCCAGGGTGGGCCATTGAGCCCGCTGTTGGCCAACATGCTCCTAGACGGTCTGGACAAGGAACTGGAGAAACGGGGGCACAAGTTTGTCCGCTATGCCGACGACTGCAATATCTATGTGAGAAGCGAGCGGGCAGGCAAGCGGGTAATGGAGAGTGTCAAAGGATTCGTGGAAAAGAGGCTTAAGCTTAAGGTGAACCGGAAGAAAAGCGGAGTAGACAAGGCCCAGAAGAGAAAGATACTTGGATTTTCATTCTGGAAAGTGAAGCAACCATGCATCCGATTTGCACCGGAAACAATCCAGAGGTTTAAAGACAGAATCCGAAAACTCACCGGGCGATCTTGGGGAATCAGTATAGAAGAGAGAATCAAACACCTGAATGTTTATCTCACAGGGTGGTTAAATTATTACCAACTAGTGGATACTCCAGGAATCCTGGAGAAGCTGGACAGGTGGATAAGAAGACGACTCAAGATGTGTCTGCTCAAGCAGTGGAAAGCACCAAAGACCAGGAGACGAAAACTTATCGCCTTGGGAGTCCCAAAAGCAACAGTACACCTCATATCAGCCTCTCGGAGAGGCTACTGGTTTCTCTCTACCCGCAAGTGGCTTAACATCGCCCTTTGCCCTTCCTTCTGGGAAAATAAAGGGCTTATCAGCTTAGCCGATAGGTATTCTACTCTTCGAGGTGTTTCATGAACCGCCATATACCGAACGATACGTATGGTGGTGTGGGGGGACGAGGGTTAGTCGCCCTCTTCCTACCCGATCATATAAAAAAATTGTCATTGCGAAGAGCGTAGAAGATTCCTCGCTATGCTCGGAACAAGCTACGCAACCTCAACTTTTTTATAAGATTGTTTTAATGCCTGAAGCTTAACAGATATAATTCAGATCTAAAGGAAAAAACAGAGCAGAACAATGATGACCTGCCCCCCAAATATCGGTCTAGGTCTTATGTTAGAATAAGACGTGGACGAAAGGAGAAAACATGGGCAGGAAACACTACGTAGCAGAACAAATCATCGCTATGCTTCGGGAAGCTGAAGTGCTGCAAAGACAGGGTATGACAATCGAGGAGGCTAGCCGAAAGCTCGGTATCTCGGAGCAAACCTATTACCGTTGGCGGAAGGAATACGGCGGCATGAGGGTGGATCAGGCCAAGCGGCTCAAAGAGCTCGAGAAAGAGAATGTGCGGTTAAAGAAGCTTGTGGCGGACCTATCGTTGGACAAAGACATCTTCAAAGAGGCGGTGCGGGGAAACTTCTGAGCCCGGTCAAACTGAGTCGGGCGATCAAACATGTACGTCAGAAGCTTAAAATATCTCAGCGGCGAGCGTGTAAGATTTTGGGACAACCGCGTTCCACCCAGCGGCATATCCGGAAGATGCCAGAGGACGAGGAGAAGTTAGTGGAACGAACTGTTGCCCTGGCCGGTCAGTATGGACGTTATGGTTATCGTCGTATCACCGCATTGCTGCGCGAGGAAGGGTTTAGTGTCAATCACAAGCGGGTGGAGAGGATCTGGAGGCAGGAGGGATTGAAAGGGCCGCAGAAACAGCCTAAACGGAAACGGTTGTGGTTAACGGATGGCTCGTGTATCCGACTCCGTCCTGAAAGACGAAATCATGTATGGAGCTATGATATGGCAATGATCAGGACCACCGATGGCCGACCCATACGTATCTTGGTCATAATCGACGAATACACTCGAGAGTGTTTATCTCTACATGTGGCCAGAAGGATCAGGCATCAGGATGTCTTGGATCAGCTGTATGAGCTTTTTTTAGTCCAAGGCACACCGGAATATGTTCGTTCTGACAACGCTCCTGAATTCACAGCCAAAGCTGTAAGAAAGTGGTTGGCACATACCGGTGTGGGACCGCTGTACATCGAGCCCGGCAGCCCTTGGGAAAATGGCTATGTGGAGTCATTCATTGGTAAACTCAGAGACGGGTTGCTGAATGGAGAAATCTTTGATACATTATTGGAGGCAAAGGTGATCATAGGGAACTGGAGAAGGGAATATAATCAGCTCCGGCCTCACAGTTCTCTGGGTTACAGACCGCCAGCCCCAGAGGCTTTTAAACCTATGATTCTAACTCTGGGGGTGGCACTATGATTGGGGGCAGGTCATAGTCGCAGCGACCATTTAAGAAAAGCTCAGGAGGCAATTCTAATAATCTTCTCACCACATGGGCTCAAAAAAGAAGAAGCTCGCAATGGATGAGTATTGGAATGCTAATTTTTATTAAGTCAATGATAAGGTTTGACAGAATTCACAGTAATACTTTATAATTTCTTAAAAGAATGAGGAGGATTATTAACTTTGTTTGCTAAGAAAACATGCTCAAAGGGAGATGACACCATAGCAACAAGAACATCTGAGAAAATGTCGCCCTCAAAAGCAGATCAGAGCGCACAGGCAATAGCAACCTTTCAGTACCCTAGCCTGAGCCGTCCAACCACGAGAGTTATGTTGGGTGTCAAGTGGAATCAATCTGTTACACCTGAACTTTTCCCTTATCGTGCTGTCGCAGTAACGAGGAGCTATCAAGAAACCGAGGGACAGCCAATAGTCATTCGTCGTGCTAAAATGCTGGAGAGAATCTTGCGCGAAAAGCCTGTACGCGTACAAGAAGGAGAACTTATTGTGGGGATGAAGACAGTTAAGCCGCTTGGTTCTCCTGTCTTTCCTGAAATTAATTGTGCTTGGGTTGAGCAATATCTTGACATTTTATCTGAGCGCAGCAACACACCTTTTTATGTAAGCGAAGAAACTAAGAAAGCCCTTCGTGAGCAAGTATTCCCCTATTGGCGTGGGCGTCAAATCAATGACCGATTAGTGGAATCAGTGCCTGATCAAATATGGCAAGCAGATTTGCGCGGAGTGATTTACAATTATTTCACTTCGCGTACCATCGGTCATATTACAGTAGGCTATTCGAAGATGCTGAATAAGGGCATGAACGGCATCAAAACTGATATTCAAGAAGCTCTCTCTCAGCTTCATTTCGAAGATCCTAATTACATCCACAAAAAGCAATTTCTCGAAGCTGTGTCCTTGGCCTGTGACGCTGCTGTTATGTTTGCAGGGCGCTATGCCAAGGAAGCACGTCGCTTAGCCTCAAAAGAAAAAGACTCACGACGAAGAGCAGAACTAAAGAGAATTGCCCAAGTCTGTAAGAAGGTCCCAGCAAATCCCGCACGAACATTCCACGAAGCTCTCCAATCTTTCTGGTTTACCCAATTGGTTCTAAACCTAGAAACGAACGCACATGCCATTTCTCCTGGCAGATTCGACCAATACATATACCCATTCTATCGTCACAGCATCGACTCGGGTGAACTAACCAAAGAAGAGGCTCAAGAGTTGCTTGACTTGCTGTGGGTCAAACTGGACGAGATAACGCTAGCCAAAAATTCAGGTGAATCTGAAACCAGCAGCTCCTACCCAGAGTTCCAAAACCTAAACATTGGTGGGCTTACACCCGCTGGATTGGATGCTACTAATGAGCTTTCGTACATGTGCCTTAGCGCGTTGGAACATGTTAAGCTTCCTCAACCGCAGCTCTCTGCCCAAATTAGTACCAAAACTCCTCCCAAATTCCTCCTCCGCTGTTGCGAAGTCCTGAAGTATGGGATGGGCCTACCCGCTATGTTTAACAGCGACATCATGGTTCTGGGGATGGTGAACCGACAAGAATTATCGTCAGTGGTTTTCCCTTCCTGCCTGGAAATAGTATGGCAGAAAAGAGAGATCACTTTAAAGCTAAATTTGATTATCTCAGGAAAGCACTCCTGCGGGAACCACGAGGACACAGAGATATGTTTGGTGCTATTTTGACCTCTCCTACTGATTCGAGGGCACAAAAGGTGCCTTCTTTATTGACTCTGAGGGTTATCTTGATATGTGTGGACATGGTTCCATAGGAATCGCTACAGTCTGTTTTGATATAGGAATCCTTCCCAGACAGCGACATGAGAATGGATGGCATTTAGACACTCCCGCAGGATTAATACCCTTTAACCCAGAATTTGGGGCTGATAGGATTAAAGCAGTTACTGTCCAAAATGTTCCTTCTTTCTTATTCGACTCTGACATTTCTCTAACCATCCCAGAAATAGGAAATATTAAAACTGATGTAGCTTTTGGAGGAAACTTTTTCCTCTTGGTAAATGCATCTCAACTTGGCATATCTATAGAAGTTAAGAAAATCAAAAGTCTCATTGATTTGGGAATGACAATGCGGGACGTAGCTAATAAAGAAATAAAAGTTTATCATCCACAATTCGGTAATAAAAAGCGGATAGAGCTCGTTGAAATCTATGAAAATCTCAAGAACAAGAAGGCAGATGCAAAAAATGTGGTTATCTTTGGCAAGAGACAATATGACAGGTCTGCGTGTGGCACTGGAACTTGTGCCAAGATGGCTTCTCTCCATGCAAAAGGCCTCTTAGATCTTAATGTCCACTACATTCAGGAAAGTATCCTTGGGACATTTTTTTCGGGAAAATTAATCTCTGAGACAAAAGTTGGAAATTTTTCAGCAGTTATTCCAGAAATAACAGGCAGGGCATGGATCACTGGATTTAATCAAATCGTTGTTGATCCCAAAGACCCTTTTGCCAATGGATTTTTCTTAAGTTAGCTTAAATTCTTGCTTTAGCTTTAACGAAGGAATGAAGAAAAATTCATGTGGATCCTGATGGGAATACGTTAGCCCATTTTTCAGCGGTAAGAATAAGAATTCAGATAATGCAGTCTACCGCGCTTACCGCGTTCCTAAAGCAATACTTTCTGATAAAAGGAGTCAATTTAAGGCTCATCAGAACTGTATGGACGAAACTCAAAGGTTCCACTCTCATAATAGAGTGTGGTGGTGAAGTAATAGGTCGCTATAAAGTGATGGAAGAAAGATATCAAGATATACTTAAGAATAAACTATGAATTTTATCCATATTAGAATACAAAGGGTGACAATTCAAATTTGGAATAATACGAGTACGCTAGGTGTTAGCTAAAATTTAAAAGTGGACTATTTAAGTTTTAAAAGTGGACTAAATTGAGGTCTTCATTTTTAACTTTTTGGCTGCCTACTAACTTATTATCCCACCAGAATCTGATTTCTGCCAAGCCTGACTCTTTGTCAGGGATAATTCGAAGTTGAACCGTGTCCCTTATAGGAACTCCAGGAATCCTAAATTCGAGATTATTGAATGATATTTTTCGATATGGGTTCACTACCCTCTCAGCTCTCAAACAGAAGATATCTTTGCTCGAGAGGAAAGGCGGGGGCACCATAAACTCTCTGAAGAGAGATCTCTTCTCATCAAGCGCTCTTTGGAATCTTAAATAGGGAATTTCCCCGGTTGTACTATGAACTTGATGATTGTTATAGCGTGAGACCTCCGCTTTGAGAAGTTCTCTGGCCTGCTCTATTGTCCTTACACTCTCGCGAGCACAAGTCCTTACGATTCTATCCTGGAGCCAGCCATAGGGACGTTCAACTTTGCCTTTGGCCTGTGGTGAGAGAGAATAAGTTATTTTCACCTGACACTCCAGAAGCACCTGTTTCCACTGCGGATCGACTTCATCAGTAACCTTATAGTGCTTCCGCCAGAAGGAGTCTCTTCCCTGGACAAATCTGAATATAGAGTGACTGTCCACATAATAAGTGTAGGGTAGGCCATATCCTAAGATGACACTCTCTAGGGCTAAAATATGATCCCAACTGGTCTCCCGCTCGACAAAATCCGCATAAAGGAGATTGACCTGCCCCCCATCAATGTACCACCTGTAAAGTTAAATTTGCAGCCTCAAAAGCCTCTGGAGCCGGTGGTCTGTATCCCAAAGAGCTATGAAGCCGATACCTGTTATATTCCCTGCGCCAGCGCTCTGTGAGCACCCTGGCTTCTAATAGCGTATCAAAGATCTCTCCATTCAGCAACTCGTCCCTGAGCTTCCCGATGAATGACTCCACGTAACCATTCTCCCAAGGGCTTCCAGGTTCGATGTGCAGGATTTTTACTCCGAGACTCGCCAACCACTTTCTCACTGCTTTGGCAGTAAATTCCGGCGCGTTATCTGAACGAATATGTTCTGGTGTGTCCCGACATATGAATAGATCATACAGCTGATTCAAGACATTTTGGTGCTTGATACTGCGGGCCACGTGAATGGATAAACACTCCCGAGTGTACTCGTCGATTATGACCAGCATCCGTATTGGTCTGCCATCGGCTGTCCTGGTCATGGCCATATCATAGCTCCAGACATGGTCCTTCTTCTCAGGACGGAGTCGGATACATGACCCGTCCGTTAACCACAACCGCCCCCGTTTGGGCTGCTTCGTCGGTACTTTCAACCCTTCCTGCCTCCAGATCCTCTCCACACGTTTGTGGTTGACCCTCCAGCCTTCGTTCCTTAGTAAGGCTGTGATTCGTCGGTAGCCGTAGCGGCCATACTGACTTGCCAGAGTTACGACTTTCTCAACCAATCGCTCCTCATCCTCCGCTACCCTTCGGATATGCCGCTGAGTGGAACGCGGCTGGCCCAAGACCTGACATGCCCTGCGCTGTGATACATCCAATCCCTCACACACATGGTCCACAGCCCGGCTCCTTTTGGCCGGGCTCAGAAATTTCCCCGGTTGGCCTCCTTAAGTATGGCATTATCCAAGGAGAGATCGGCTACCAGCCTCTTCAGTCGTGCATTCTCTTTCTCAAGCTCCTTCAACCGCTTGGCCTGATCAACCCTCATGCCGCCGTACTCCTTACGCCATCGACAATAGGTCTGGGCAGAGATGCCCAGCTTACGGCAGATATCTGCCATCTTGGATCCCTGGATCTGCAGCACCTCAGCTTCGCGAAGCATGCTGATGATCTGCTCTGGTGTGTAGCGTTTCCTGCCCATTTCTTACTCCTTTCGTCCAGTAAAATTTTAACATAATATCTGGACCGATATTAGGGGGGCAGGTCAAGGCTGTGTTTTCCATGAAATCTTAAGGAAGGAGGAAAGCAAGAAATGAGATTTAAGAAGTCAATTTTAATCACAGGGATAATTTTTATCACTTTTATGTTTCAAACTATTTTCGGATTTACTGAGGATAAACGGGCGAATAGATATGGCTGTACTGCCATAATTGTAGTGAAGAATGCCTCAGTGGATGGGGCATGATAACATCCCATACTGGCTGTTGCCCTGAGTGTAGAGTCCATTGTATTCCCGCACAGACTTTTGAGAAGGGTACTATGGCCCCTGTCTATTATGGCCTTATTAACCTTCAAAATGTAAAGAGGCCTCTGCATACCTATGGCGAAATCATCGGGTACGTACCGCAAGCGGAAAAGACATATGCATATTTCCACACAGGCTATCCACATATGAACGAGTATCAATTGGCCATAGGAGAGACTACGCTGAGCCAGAAAGATGAATTGAAAGTGGAGTACGGGATGGGAAAGCAGATTATGACCATCGAGCAGGCCCAGCTATTTGCACTCCAGAGGTGCAAAACAGCTAGAGAGGCTATTAAATTAATAACTTCTCTGGTAGAGAAATACGGTTTTCTACCTTCGGGCGGTCCTGAATCCGAAGCACTCTGTATAGCCGATCCCAATGAAGCCTAGGTGTTGGAAGTTTTCAGTGTTGGCATGGACTGGGAGCCTGAAAGTGGGGAGCTGGGCGCAATATGGGCCGCTCAAAGAGTTCCGGATGATCATGTAGCGATCGTTCCCAATTGGAACATAATTAAGGAAATCGACCTTAACAATCCTGATTACTTTATGGCTTCTGAGAATTACATGCAGGTGGCTATCGATCATGGCTGGTATGATCCGGCGAGTGGAAAGCCCTTTATCTGGCAGGAGGCTTACTCACCGATATTAAGAGAATGGGGGCTGAGACGCTTATGGCTTTTTTACAGTACAGTTGCTCCATCCCTTAAGGAATGGTCCAAGAAAAAGCTTATATCGTCTTTTAGCGGGTACAACGCATACCATCAGTATCTTGAGCCCATATCGTACTACCCTTTCTCCGCCAAGCCAGAAAAGAAGCTGTCTGTCCAAGACATAATTGCCTTCCAGCGTTCTGTTTTCGAGGGGACAATTTATGACATGACTTCAGATGTTGACTGGCTTGTACCAGACGGTAAAGGTGGTATGGTTAAAAGTCCGCTGACAACTCCGTTTCCTACAAAGGACATGAGAGAATTACTTGACATAACCTGGCGTCGCATGGTTTCAAGGGGAGGGTATGGCATGGTAGCACAAATAAGAGGCTGGTTGCCTGCTCCAATAGGAAGAGTGTATTGGTTTTACCTTGATAACCAACACATCAGTACGTATGTGCCCATTTACGCGGGAGTCCAAGAAATTTCTCCTCTGTATAAAACGTACGACCCGGATAAATTTAGCGAGGACTCTGCTCGGCGGTGGGCTATTGATTTCGTAGATAATCTGCTCTATCTGAGATGGCAGGAAGCTATAAAGGATTTGAGGGCGGTTCGAGACCCATTAGAAACTGGCTTTTTTGAGAAACAATCCTCAATCGACGCAAAAGCTCTTGAATTATACAAGAAGGATCCAGACCTGGCTAAGAAATTCCTGACTGACTATACGAGAACGTGCATGGAAAAGATTGTAAAGATGTACCGTGATTTACGCGAATTAATCATTACGAAATATACCAATAATAAGTTAGGACTGTGAGCAAGGTCTTTTATGTTTTTGGCCGTTCTTAATGTACCAAAAGGTTTTTCACAGGGAATCCCATATAAACAATATAAAATCGGGGAAAGTTGCAAATGAGGAAAAAAGCAGCTTGCTTTCCTTTGCTTTATTTTAAAGGGAAAGATAAGATAATACCTATACATTTAGAAAAGATTTTTTAAAGCTTATAGTGCTTTCATCACCTAGATGCTAATTTAAAAATTTATGGCTCTTTTCAGGAATTAAAAAGTAGAAGAAATATTATAAAGGAAAAATCAAAGAATTTTTTTCTGTAGGATTAAAGGATAAAATTTATTTAAAAAGAATTCAGATATTAATAAAGTGGTTCGTCTTGAATGGGCTTCTTATTGAAGGCTTGTGAGGTGCAATAAGTTTTCTGTCATAAAATGCCCTTTATAAAAAACCTATATAGAAAGGAGGCACTATGAGAAAAAAAGTTTTTGTTTTGTGCGTACTAGTTTTACTTCTGTGCTTTTTTGTGAGGACCGGGATGGCTCAAAAGGGGCTTAAAGTATTTATTTCCGTGGATATGGAGGGGATAAGTGGTATCATCCACTGGGATGAATGCAGCAGTCGGGGAAGCGATTACCCCCTCTTTCGGAAACTGATGACTCAAGAAGCGAACGCGGCTATAGAAGGTGCCCAGGCGGCAGGAGCAATCGAGATTCTTGTCCGCGATGCACATGGGAGCATGCGCAATATTCTTCCTGACCTGCTCCATCCTGAAGCCGAGCTTCTGAGGGATTGGTCTGGAGGGCCCTTGATCATGATGGAAGGAATAGATGAAACTTTTGATGCTGTGATTTTTCTCGGTTATCATGCCCGAGCTGGTACACCTAATGCTGTTCTTGAACACAACATGACCCTTTCATTTTTAGATGTTGTCCTTAACGGTAAAAAAATGCCAGAGGCTGGAATCAACGGAGCCATTGCCGGGCACTTCGGAGTGCCAGTTGTTTTGATTGCTGGTGATTTAGCTGTCACCCACCAGGCGAGGGAACTTTTTGGAGACATCGAGACTGTTGTGGTTAAAGAAGGAATAGGACAGGCAGGAAAAATGCTCCACCCTCAAAAAGCCCAAGAAATGATTAAGAAGAAAACCGAAAAAGCCCTAAAAAGGTTAAAGGATTTCAAACCTTATAAACTCAATTCGCCTTATACAATGGAAATTACTTTTACAGATGAGAAATCTGCCAATAGGGTTTCCTGGATTCCGGGCGCAAAAAGATCAGGAGATCGGTCTGTCTCATTTACCAGCAATGATTTTATGGAAGTGTTGAAGTTCTTTAGCCTGCCCGTACAAGAAGCACACCCCACTCGTTAGAATTGTCTGTAGGATGAATATGTTTTTGGGCTGATTTTTGGGCCTTTTGTTCAACCCCTAAAGATTTAGTTTATATTTAAACTTTTTACTTCTTGACCTGAGCTTCTATCCACTCTGTGGTGATACTTTGGGTCTTTCTATAGGCAAGTCCCAAGGTTCTGTCCCAAATCAGTGAGGAAAGAACGCCAATTGCACGGGAAGTTCCGAAGAATACTATGTAGAAGTCACATTCTGTGATTCTGTAGTGGAGGAGGAGACAGCTAATAAGAGGATAATTAAAAATAATTATTTAGAGGAGGTTATTTATGATTTACTCAAAGCATTTCAAAAGATTAACCGCTTGCTTGTTTTTTGTATTAATGGGTTGTTTTCTGATAGATGGAATAGTTTATGCGGAAGAAAAATTAGTAACTT
>Ga0307380_10007233_pt1 | contig 14462 bp, 8 predicted proteins | sample UN3MG_FD_202239 | JGI IMG/M metagenome (GOLD analysis project Ga0307380, IMG submission 202239) | Soil microbial communities from Risofladan, Vaasa, Finland - UN-3 | ecosystem: Environmental > Terrestrial > Soil > Coastal area > Acid sulfate soil | place: Finland: Risofladan, Vaasa | collected... | reverse complement strand
GACCGGCAAGGACGTATCGGCATCACTCTGAGTAAATACGAGACAAACTACAAAGCGTGGGTTGACTCATCAGGTGAATTGGTCATCACTAAAAATGAGGACGGCAAAAAGAGCATAGAATTAGCTCGAAAGTCGATCGCGCCGCCGGAAATAAATAAATCCACTCTGATTACATTCGCCAACGTTGACCATCAATTGACGTTTCAATTCGGCAGCGACAAATTAATCTGCGATTTGGGACGTGACCTGCAGGACCTCGGCCCGATTCGAAGAGATCTCGAGCCGCGGGTGGAGATTTTCGGCTCGGGCAAACTAACAATCTCGCACATCGCCATTTTCAGAGACATCCACTACACTGAACTCAAGTATGGGAACAGTGGCGAACCCGGCAGAGCAACAAAGGACGCCTTTGTGCTTGAAAAAGATCAGTTTTTCGTACTGGGTGACAATAGTCCCAATAGCGAGGATTGCAGGTGGTGGAGCCAACGGGGCAGGGCCAACAAGGGGCTGTCCTCCTATCGCGTGGGCATTGTCCCTCGCGACTATCTCGTGGGAAAGGCTCTTTTTGTCTATTGGCCCAGCGGATTCAGGCCGTTCGATAAATTTTCTTTCGGCATTATTCCTAACGTCGGCCAGATGCGTTTTATCTACGGCGGCTCTAATGGAAACGAGTAACGGCTAATATCGTTTCGTTACACCCTCATGCTGATCTCGCCAAACCAGGCAGCGGCGTGACGGTTCTGATTCGCGGGGGCACATATTATTTAACCGAAACTGTCACTTATGGGCCAAAGGATTCGCCCGCTTCCAGACCCGGCTTTAAGGAAATTGACCTTTGCAAAACAGGGCTTAGAATAAAAAGACGATAAGTGAATAAAGTTTGGATATATTCAGCAAGGACATATATATTGAAAGGAAAATGACATGAACAGGATAGCATTAATACAGGCGATAGGGATTGTTCTTATGTTACTGCCCGGCTCAGGATGCATGGATGAAAGTGCCACACCTAACAAAGATGAAACTCAAATCGCTCAGACCAAAGTAAATTACCCCCGCTGCGAATACCGCATCAATCCTCTGGGGATCGATGTGGCTGAGCCTCGGCTAAGCTGGATTCTGGAATCCGAAAAGCGAGGCCAGGTACAAAGTGCATACCAGATTTTGGTAGCCGGCAGCGAAGAAAATCTCAAACAGAACAAAGGGGATTTATGGAACAGCGGCAAAATCAAGTCTAACCAGAACAATCAGGTAGCTTACAAGGGCACTCCGTTGACGTCGCGGATGCGCTGCTATTGGAAGGTGCGTGTGTGGGATAAAGAAGGCAAAGCGTCGGCCTGGAGCGAGCCGGCTATGTGGACAGTCGGCCTGCTTGAACCGGAAGACTGGAAGGCCAAATGGATAGGTTACGATGCAGAACCACCGGAATCTTACAAAGAGATACAAGAATCTGATCCGCTTGACCTTGAAGGATGCAAATGGGTGTGGTTCGACGAAGGCAACCTGGTGAAAGGTTCTCCGATCGGCACACGATTTTTCCGACTTAATATTGATATCTCGCAAGATAACAAAATCAAACGAGCGCGTTTCAGGCTGATCGCCGATAATGAAGCGATACTTTTTGTAAATGGCCAACAGATACAAAAAGTCACGGGATGGCAAACCGCTCAGATTCTTGATATAACCGAAAAGCTGGCTGTGGGAAAGAATGCCCTGGCAATTGCCGCCACAAATCAAGGCGATGCTGTCAATCCGGCCGGACTCGCCGGCAAGCTGCTCATTGAATTCGAGACCGGCAGGGCAAAGACCATTTCGATTAACCGTTCCTGGAAGGCCTCCGATACCGAACAGGCCGGCTGGCAGAATCAGGATTTCGATGACAATACCTGGAACAAGGCGAAAGTTATTGCCCAGGTCGGCGACCAACCATGGGGAAAGCCATCGCAGGACGAACTGGTTTTACTTCCCCCGCCATACCTGCGCAAAACCTTTTTTGTCAATAAGCCTGTCAAATCCGCAACGGTTTACGCCTCAGCTCTGGGCCTTTATGAACTGCATATCAATGGCAAACGCATAGGCGATGATTACTTCACTCCCGGGTGGACAGACTACGCCAGGCGGGTGTACTACCAGAGTTATGACGTTACCAGCCTGCTGGCCAAAGACGGCAACGCAATTGGCGCCATTCTTGCGGACGGCTGGTACGCCGGTTATCTGGGCTGGAAGCGAAAGAGAGAACATTACGGCAGCGAGCCGCGATTATTCGTACAGCTCGAAATCGAATATACCGACGGCACCAGACAAACGGTGGCTACCGACAAATCCTGGAAAGCAGCTTACGGCCCGCTTTTCGAGGCGGATTTTCTGATGGGCGAAACCTATGACAGCCGTAAGGAACTGACCGGCTGGTGTAATTACTGGTTCAACGATTCGCCCTGGGAGGCGGTGACTGTGATAGATAAGGTTCAGGCCACGCTTCAACCCTATCCAGGCGTGACGGTCCAAAAGACTCTTGAACTCAAAGCAAAAATGCTCAACAGACTAAAAAAAGGCGTTTACGTTTTTGATATGGGCCAGAATTTTTCTGGCTGGGTACGATTGAAAGTCAATGGAGAGGCAGGAACGAAGGTAGTTCTGCGATTTGCAGAAATACTCAATCCCGATGGTACTATTTATACGACGAACCTCCGCGGGGCCCGCTGTACCGATACATATATCCTCAAGGGAAGCGGCGAAGAAATCTGGGAGCCTCGCTTTACCTATCATGGCTTCCGATACGTAGAGGTTACCGGCTATCCCGGCAAGCCCGATCTCGATGCTATTACCGGTGTTGTAGTACATTCAGATACGCCGTCGGCCGGGTCTTTCGAGTGCTCCAATCCTATGGTCAACCAGCTCTATAAAAATATAACATGGAGTCAGAGGGGCAACTTTATAGAGGTGCCCACCGACTGCCCGCAACGCGATGAACGACTGGGCTGGACCGGTGACGCCCAGATTTTCATCCGCACGGCAACATACAATATGGACGTTGCGGCCTTCTTCACAAAATGGCTGGTCGACCTTGAAGACGCACAGAGCGAAGAAGGAGCATTCCCCGACGTGGCACCGCGCAAGGTTGCTATGGGTGACGGTACCGCCGCCTGGGGTGACGCGGGCGTGATTTGTCCATGGACAATCTACCAGGTCTATGGTGACAAGCGGGTCATTGAAAGACACTACGAATCGATGAAAAAGTGGATAGACTATCTGAAGAAGAACAGCAAGGGACTATTGCGCCCGGACAAAGGATATGGTGACTGGGTCTCAATCGCCTCCGACACGCCCAAAGACGTAATCGCCACGGCTTATTTCGCCTACAGCACGCGATTGGTCTCAAAAATGGCCGCCGCCATCGGCAGAAACGACGATGCTAAAAAATACGAAATTCTCTTCACGCAAATCAGAGATGCTTTTAATAAGGCCTATGTCACAGACGATGCCCATATCAAAGGCCAAACGCAGACCTGTTATCTGCTGGGCCTGCATTTTGATTTACTGCCTCTTGACAAACGATCACTTGCCGCACAATTGCTGGTCGAAGCTATCAGGGAAAAAGACTGGCACCTCTCAACCGGGTTCGTTGGTCTAAGTTACCTGTTGCCAACACTCACGCAGACGGGACATCTTGATATCGCTTATCGTCTGCTCGCCAACGACACTTTCCCCAGTTGGGGTTACAGCATCAAAAACGGGGCCACTACCATCTGGGAGCGCTGGGACGGGTGGACCGAAGAAAAGGGCTTCCAGGACCCGGGTATGAACTCGTTTAACCACTACTCTTTCGGCTCTGTTGGCCGATGGCTGTTCGGCACCGTTGCAGGCATTGATACCGACGGGCCGGGCTACGAGCAAATTATTATTCACCCAAGGCCCGGCGGTATAACCAGCGCCAAGGCAAGCTACGAATCCATCCACGGCAAAATCGTCAGCGATTGGATTCTCAAAGACGGCAAGTTCACGCTGAACGTGACTATTCCTGCCAATACCACGGCAACGGTATATGTGCCGGCCGGCAACGCCAACAGTGTCACTGAAGGCGGCCTGCCGGCTGCCAAAGCCGAGGCGGTGCAGTTACTGCGAATGCATCAGGGCAACGCAGTCTTTGCAATCGGTTCAGGACATTACCAGTTTGTATCGAAGACGTCCCAATAAAACGCAGAACCCGGAGATTAAATAAGCTCGCCAGACGCACCCGCCGGTGCGAGCTGGCTGCTGCCATACTTGTTTATCCGTCATTTAGCTCGTGACACAGAATTAGTTTGGCTAATATTTCCTCGGTATCTGCTGTTATTACCTGATAGATTTTTCCACCCGCTCTTTGATATTTACCACAAAAATCCTTCCATGTTTCCAGGTATCTTTTGTAGAAGTTCATTCTATATTCGGGCTGCTGCTCCAGGGATAATATTTCCACAGGGTTCCAGTATTTTATAATGATATTTTTGCCCTCAAGAATAAAATCAACGCTTAGTATTTTGTTCTCTACCTGTAAAATTCTATTCGTCCTAAAATCAATGTTTTTGAGTTTTAGATAGCAACTAATTATCTCCTTTCCATCTTTTTCTCTTATCTTATTTTTTTGTTCTCTTGACTGTCTTAACCTTTCAAATCTCTCTTTACGAGCTTCTAACTCTTCTTGATAACTCTCCTGTTCCTGAGCCAGGTCAGAAGGGTCATGACTAAGAGCACCGGAAGACTGACAAGAGCCACAATCAGTCACATTATGGTAACTACAATTGTCATAATAGGGAGTATAAGAGTAGCCGGAGAATCCCCACGCGGTATCGACAACTAAACCGGATTGTTTGTAGCTGTAAGCATACGGAGAGTAACGAACATGGCCTGGAACCAAGCCGGTTTGACCGTATTTGTTGGCATAGGGACTGTAGTAAACATCGCCGGTGACTAAACCCGAAGCATAAGGAGACCAGCGAGTACGGTAACGGACGGGACAGTAACTGCGCGCCCTGGTGACAACGGGAATAACCATCACTATTACTATTGTTAAGACTGAAATCCTTTTCATTGTATTCTCCTTTCTGTTCAAAAATATTTCACTTCCAACCTTTTTTTCTGCTATAACCTCCTTTCCTGATAAAGTTGTTAAATACAGTCACAGCCGTGCGCATACTACCTCCACATACGAGACTATCTCGCTCATTTGAAGATTGTTGCCTTGAAGCACCGACAAGATGGAGATGTAGAGAAATGCCCTGACCTAAATCAAACATACCGGCTGCACTTGCGCACTTACCCCCTCCGCAAAAGTGGCCGCTCCCTTCCCCTATACCGTTTTTCTCCTTAAAAACGGACATATCCAACATCCTTGTATGCACAGGGCAACTGCTCAACGCAGTCTTTTTGGGTGGGGAGTGTCGAAAGGAATCATGTGCCTCCACACCCTTCGCATCCTTTCACACCCTCTTCCTTCCTTCAGCCAGATATAATGCCGGAAAAGTCAGACCAGGTCAAGAGGTTTTAAATTATTTTTTGGAAGCTTCTGCGATTTTTTTACCCTTACGCCCAGGACTGCGAACAACAATCTTGATTTTATGCCTCAAAAAAGTTATAGTAATATGTAACTATTTAAGACTTACCAATAATTAAACGGAGCATTATATGAGCAAAAGAAGGGGATTTACACTCATAGAGCTGTTGGTTGTTATTGCAATCATTGCGTTATTAATGTCGATATTAATGCCGGCTTTACAGCGGGTAAAGAAACAGGCCAGAGGCGTTGTGTGTCTAAACAGGCTCAAACAATGGGGCCTGTACTTTGCGATGTACGCCGAAGACTACGATGGCCGATTCATGAAGGGCCATAGGGCCCAGCCTCAGGCCAATCGGTGGGTCAGCGCACTTGGCAACTACTATAAATGGGATGACGAATTTACCTGTTGTCCGAACGCGACCAAACCGTGGATTGATGAGAATGGTATCAGTATGGGAGCCGAGGGAACTGATGTCGGTGTGACCATGGCCTGGGGCTACATGAACGAGAGTCACTGGGTCAAGCCAATGAAGGGAAGTTACGGGATCAACGGCTATTGTGTCAACCCCCCGCCAGGCAGGGAACCCCGCGGAGAAGCATCCTGGTACTGGCGCGGGCCGACAGTGGCGGGGGCCGCGTACGTGCCCTTGTTCCTGGGGGCCCAGCGCTATAATGGTGTGGTGGACTCAGTAGATGATCCCCCTGCATATAACGGCCAGGGGTGGGATCAAGGTTCCGGCGGGCGTATGATACGTTACTGTTTAAACCGGCACGATGGCTTTGTTAACGGGCTTTTTCTGGATTTTTCTACCAGGAAAATAGGGCTTAAGGAGTTATGGACGTTTAAGTGGCATCGAAAGTATGACGCCAATGGTCCCTGGACAACGGCAGGCGGGTGTCTGCCGGGTGACTGGCCCGAATGGATGAGAAGCCTTAAAGATTACTGAAAATAACTGCCGGGGTATAGCTGTGGAAATAGCACAAGGACACAGGTGCACCCATCGACTTCGCTCGGGGCAAACACGAGCACACCAAAATATATCTCATGCAAACGTATTCCAATTTTTAGCCCTTCTTTCCGTAATAATCGCAAGTATGTTTGGTAGGGCCATGGCCGCTGCGCCACAGGCGGTAATGTTGGCTAACGTTACGCCTGCTGTGAGTAGTGCTGCTCCGTCGGTTGATGCCGAGGAGGAGATAAAGGTAATAATCGAGCGAAACGTACCTGTGCCGATGCGGGACGGGACAATTTTGCGGGCAGACATACACCGGCCGGACCGCGGCGGGCCGTATCCTGTGCTTGTGCAGGGTACACCATATGGTAAGGATGGGGATTTCACTCGATTTGTCAAAGCCGGATACATTGTGGTCAGCCAGGATGCTCGCGGACGATATGAATCAGACGGAACATGGAAGTCAGATTATCGATTGCAGACACATGAACCCGAAGACGGATACGACACTATTGAATGGGCTGCTAAGTTGTCCGGTTCTACGGGTAAGGTGGGGACGTTTGGAATATCTTATCTTGCACGCTTTCAGTGGCAGCTGGCGCCACTGCGTCCTTCTTCACTGGTGGCAATGTCAGCTTGGAGTATACCCGCTCGTATGCAAGATGAATCACCCAGCACAATCCGTCCGGGATTCCGATTGTCGTGGTTGGATACATTGGCTACCGATATGCGGCGAAAGGCAAATCTTCCGGGAGTGCATACTGCCTGGGAAGCGAAAATATTGTGGAACGATGGAGGATCCCATAAGTGGCTCAATTGGATTCCCTGGTTGGAGTTGCCCTATGATTTTTTCAGTTATGAAACAGACGCTCTTAAAGATTGGCTGAGAAAACCAAATGTTGATTTTTGGAAATTGCACGAACGTTGTAAAGATATTATAGTTCCCAATCTCGAGGTGGTCGGTTGGTATGACCATTGTAACGGTGATATGTTGTTGTTTCGAACGATGGTCGAGGAAGCAAAAACGGAGGTAGCTCGCAAAGCTTCGCGAATCATCATTGGTCCATGGGATCATGCCAATCTGGGTCGGCGAAGGAGCGGTCGCATCGACTTCGGCCCGGATGCGGAACTGGACACACATCAGTTGCAAATCAACTGGTTCGACTACTGGCTTAAAGGAATATCTAATGGGGTCGACAAGGGTCCACCTGTGAGGATCTTTGTTATGGGCGATAACCAATGGCGTGATGAACAGCACTGGCCGCTACAACGAACTAAGGACAAGGTTTTCTATATTACTAGTGATGGGCATGCCAATACCCCAAGCGGTGGCGGAAAGCTTGTCGAGAAAGAACCGGTATCTTCGGAAAACGATGGGTACACTTATGATCCTAATGATCCCGTGCCTACCCCGTATGGTGCTCAGCGTCCTCAAGCCGTCGATTTGCGCCAATTGGCCAGTCGGCAGGATATTCTTGTTTATCAGACTGAACCGTTGACTGACCGCGTTGAAGTTACGGGCAATCCCATGGTTGAGTTGTATGCTGCATCGTCGGCCCCCGATACAGATTGGTTCGTACGACTGATTGATGTCTATCCAGATGGTTTGGCCTTAGATGTTGCCCAAGGTTTTGTTTGTGCGCGATATAGGAGTGGGCTGGACAAGCCCAGGTTTATCGAGCCAGGCGAGGTTGTTAAGTACACAATCCGCATGAGGCCAACTTCAAATGCGTTTCTGCCGGGGCATCGAATTCGTCTTGATATCACCAGTTCCGATTTTCCCAATTACGATCGTAACCATAATACAGCATTAGATCAGAACACCGATACTACCTTAGTAATTGCGAACCAGGTAATCTATCATGGCGGGGAACAGGCAACACGAATTATACTGCCTTGGGTGTTAAACCCAATAGAAGAAGAAAAACCGGCAGAAGAAGAAAATGGTGAACCGGATCAAGAAAAACAAACATATCCCCTCCATCAGGCTGCGGCTAAGGGAGATATTGAACAACTCAAGCTGCTCATGTCAAAGGGAGCTGATGTCAACGCAAAAGATGAAACGGGAGATACTGCCTTATGTTATGCAGTCAAGGTAGGCAAAAAGGGAATGGTACAGATGCTCGTTGAGGGAGGTGCCGATGTCAACATAGGATCCTCGCCGCCACTGTCTATCGCGGTCGATAAAGATGATATAGCTGTTGCTGAGTACCTAATTGCTCACGGAGCGAATGTCAACGCTCCCGCAGGATGGACAGCTTTGCAGGAGGCACCTTACGCTAGTAGCCTAGAGATGGTCGCATTACTTATCGCCAAAGGTGCCGATGTCAATGCAGGGCCATGGACTGCTCTGCATAGTGCGGTTGAAGAAGGACGCAGGGATATAGCGGAATTACTTATCGCCAAAGGTGCCGATGTCAATGCCGAGACTGGGGGAGGGACAACACCCTTGTCCTATGCTTTTTCTAGAGGTAATCATGATATGGCCAAAGTACTCCTTATAGCGGGTGGAGCCTTTATTTCGGAGGAGGAAAACACTCTAAGAGGTTTGCATTATACGGCCATACTTGGATACCAAGATCTTGCCGGAATGCTTTTGGCAGAAGGCGCCAAGGTTGATGAGAGAGATGATAATTATCAGTTTACGGCCTTACATTACGCTGCCAGGTTTGGTAATAAAAACGTTGCAGAGGTCTTAATTGCCAACGGCGCCGATATAAAAGCAAAGGATAAATGGGACTATCAGCCCATGCATTGGGCAGCTTATCATGACCGCCCTGAGATTATTGAGCTGCTTATAGCTAAAGGTGCCGATGTCAATGCCAAGACTTCGCTAGGGCAGACGCCGCTGGAGTTAGCCACGCCAAGGAGAAACACGGCCGCTATCGAAGTGCTGCGCAAGCACGGGGCCAAAGAATGAATCGACGCCCGATACCCGGCATGGGCGCATTGATGCTGCCGAGGCTATGCATACACCCAATAAAAGCAAATAGTATAAAAAGAGCTCCCCGGAGAAGCGCTACTTTTTGGATTTTTGTATCTCCGGGACGTTCTGTCTTGGCAGCCACTTGGCAAGCTGCTGCTTGACGTCGGTGTACTCGGGATCGTTGGCGAGATTGTCCCACTCCAGAGCATCTTTATCATGGTCATAGAGTTCTTCGGTCCCGTCGCTGTAACGGATATATCTGAAGCGTTCCGTGCGCAGCGAATGATTGTTTCGGCCGTATGTCGTCAGGGCCGGACGGTCCCATTCGGCTTCGGGATTCTTCAATAAAGGCACGAGACTTCTGCCCTGAATCTCATCTTTTGGAGCCAGGTCGCACAGCTCGATAAGCGTCGGGTAAATATCCAGCATAGTGACAGGCCGGGAGCAGCGTCCGCCGGGCCTGGTGACGCCGGGTACGACCGCCATCAGGACGTTGTGCGTCGCCTCTTCCCAGAGCGAGAATTTACGCCAATGAAGTTTTTCGCCGAGGTGCCAGCCGTGGTCGCTCCAGAGTATAATCATGGTGTTATTCGCGTAAGCGCTTTTATCCAGTGCCTCGATTACCCGCCCCACGCAGGTATCCACAAAGCTAATGGATGCGAGGTAGCCCTGGACGGCCTTTCGCCACTGATTATGCTCGATCACCTTTCTGTGGTCACCATCGGGTTTGGCCATCTTTTTGCCTAACTCCGGGACATCGTCGAGGTCGTTTTCATTTACGTTCGGCAGGGTGACCTGATCGGGCGGATACATATCGAAGTATTTGGTGGGCACATACCAGGGCAGGTGCGGCCGGAAAAAACCGCAGCCGATGAAGAACGGTCTGTCATGTCTTTTCTGCAACTGCTCCGTCGCCCAGGCGGCCACTTGCCTGTCACCCATCTGCTCGTCCGGCACGTCCACGGGACCCCAATCGAAATGGGAAGTGTTCGGGATACCGTTGATCGGCCGGTTCGGCGGCAACGGATCATCGGGTTTGTTCTTCTGCTGCGACGGGAAATAATCCTGCCACGAAGGTGGGTCGGGGAAGGACCCGTGGTAAATCTTGCCGCCGCCGACGGCGCTATAGCCGTGCGCCATAAAGTGCTGTGGTATCGTGACGGCGTCAGCGAGGACGGCGGACTTTCGCCAGGGATTGGGATTCATATAGACACCCGATGTCGACGGCAGGATTCCCGTCATCAGACTGGCCCTCGAAGGATTACAGGCCGGCGCAGAGCAATGAGCGTTAGTAAAAAGCACTCCTCTTTGCGCGAGGCTGTCGAGGTTCGGGGTCTTGACATCCGGATGGCCGCCCAGACAGCCGATCCAATCGTTCAAATCGTCAATTGCCATAAAAAGTACATTGGGTTTGCCTCTTGCAGACCTCGCCAGGGAGGGAAGAAGCGGCATCGATAGTGTCGCAGCACCGGCTGCCGTCAGCCTCAGGAAGTTACGCCGACTGATTAGATTACCTTTTTGATCCATTTGTTCTGCCTCCTATTAGTTTGCTATTTTTTACAGGTTACCCTTTTTTCAAAAATATCTTCGTATCGTTGAAGGTTGTAAAGTGCTACACCAAAACACGTTTGGGAGTCTAATAGGTAAAATATGAACTGTCAAGCTTCAGAAATTGTTCATTTATCCTGAGACATTTTCTTCAGGTGTTCTTCGATGCCGGCCAACCGGGCGCAAATCTGCAGCATCGTCAATGTCTTGGACTTGGTGTATACCAGGTACGTAAGAAGAATAGAGATTATTATCATTACTATCGTTGTCATATCTGAGTAACGAATGAGCCAAAATTCGTTTCTGGTAAGAACGTCCTCGATGCTGTGCTCCAACACGTAGATCTTCACATTATGTAGGACCACAGCGTATACAAGCGTAATCAGCCAGCTTATCACTGCAATCCACTTCCGCCGTCTAACTCGAGTCTTGTGTTCCTCGATGATTTTCCGCGCGGAAGTCGCGATTACATCCGTCGTTTTGACAGAATAGCCATCCATTTGTTTGAGAAGCTCTTCTTTTATATCTTTTGCTTTTTCCATTTTTTATTTCTCCAATTCTTTTTTGAGCGCAAGTTTTGCATAATAGAGTCGTGATCGAACGGTGCCAAGCTTGCAATTCAGTACTTGTGAAATCTGCTCATACGACATTTGCTCCAGGAACCGCAGCATCAGGACCACCCGATATTCGGGCGGCAATTCTTTCAGACACTTGTGAACTTTCGCCGCATCTTCGACGGAGAAATCATCTTCTTCGGCGTGATCAACAACGGCGATGTTTTCATCCAGCCTCGACACGTTCCTTTTTTTCCTGAGCTGCTGGTAAACCTTATTGCGCGCTATACGGTACAACCACGCCGGAAAGGCGTCGATTTCCCTGAGGCCGTGTATTCGCCTGATAACCGTCAGCCAGGTGTCCTGAAAAATATCTTCCGTCAGCTCGCTGTTGTCCAACAACCGATTGATGAAGTAACGCAGAGGTCTATCGTAGCGCCCGATAAGTTCCGCAAAAGCGTCCATATCGCCAATTTGACAGCGAAGCAGCAATAACTGTTCTATTAATTCGGCGGCCTTTTTCATGCGCTATTCTCAACCTATACAGATGCGCAGTAAGTTGATAAGTTCAGGAAATTACCGATTTTCGCGGTTTTTTCCGAGAAAGTCAAACTCTGGCCGGCGGCACTTTAATGCAGGCCGTCGATTGCCATAGCAACAAAAGACTTGCGAAAAAAAGGGATAGCCGTTACTTTATCGTCGGTATTATGTGGCTTAAAATGTAATTTAAACTTTGATTACAGGAATTTTGTGATGAGTGTAACTGTGAAAAATCCGGGTTTGTCGGAACTTGATGAGCGTTGTATAGAAACGATTCGTTTTTTATCGATGGAAGGTGTGCAGAAGGCCAATGCGGGCCATCCGGGTATGCCGATGGGAATGGCCTCGGCGGCTTACGTGCTCTGGACAAAATATATAAAGCAAAATCCATCTAATCCGAGATGGCACAATCGTGACCGTTTCGTTCTTTCGGCGGGCCACGGCAGCATGCTGCTTTACTCGCTGTTGCATTTGACCGGTTACGACATAACCCTGGACGACCTGAAAAACTTCCGTCAGTGGGGCAGCAAGACGCCGGGACACCCGGAATACGAGCCGGACCGAGGCATCGAAGTAACTACCGGGCCGCTGGGCCAGGGCATTTCCAACGCCGTCGGGATGGCAATCGCACAGAAATACCTGGCGAATCATTTTAACCGCGACGGACTTCCCATTATCGATTACAACATTTACGTCATCGCCAGCGACGGCGATCTGCAGGAGGGCGTCGCCTCGGAGGCCAGCTCCCTGGCAGGACACCTGGGCCTTGATAACCTGATCGTAGTTTACGACGATAATCATATCAGTATCGACGGCAGCACGGATTTGTCGTTTACCGAAGACAGGGCCAAACGTTTCGAAGCCTACGGCTGGAACGTCCAGGAGGTCGGGGGCGACGGCAACGATATGGCTGCATTCGAGAAGGCTTTGAAAAATGCCCAGTCAGAAAAGCAGCGGCCGACGATAATAAAATTCCGTTCACATATCGCATTCGGCAGTCCGAACAAACAGGATACCGCCGGGGCGCACGGCGCGCCTTTGGGTGACGATGAAATCAGGCTGATAAAGGAACGATTCGGCTGGGACCCCGATAAAAGTTTTTACATCCCGGACGAAGTCGAGACGCATATGCGAAAAGTTGGAGATAAAGGCGATGAGGCTGAGTCGACCTGGAATAAACTCTTTGACGACTATGCCAGGAAATATCCGGATTTAGCCAGTCAGTTCGCGGTCGCCGCGGCCGGCAGGCTGCCTGTGGACCTTGATGATATTTTGCCGAAGTTCGAGCCGGGAAGCTCTATCGCAACTCGCAAGGCCTCAGGGAAAGTTCTGGATGCGCTGATGCCGAACCTGCCATTGGTCCTGGGCGGCTCAGCGGATTTGACGCCCTCGAACAATACCCGCTGGTCCGACACAAAGGACTTCCAGAAAAATGCTCGAGATGGCAGGTACCTGCGCTATGGAATCAGAGAGCACGCTATGGGAGCGATAATGAACGGGATTTCCGTAAGCGGCCTGGCCCGGGCGTACGGCGGGACGTTTTTGGTCTTCTCCGACTATATGCGTGGCGCGATTCGCGTGGCGGCAATGTCGAAATATCCGACTATATTTGTGTTTACTCACGACAGCATCGGCATCGGTGAGGACGGCCCGACCCATCAGCCGGTCGAGCATTTCCCCGCCCTGCGGGCGATTCCGAATCTGCTCGTCATCCGGCCGGCCGACGCGAACGAAACAGCCCAGGCATGGAAATATGCGCTGGAGCATCGTGACGGGCCGGTAACTCTGCTGCTGACCCGGCAGGGATGTCCTGTTCTGGACCAGGACAAATACGCCTCGGCAACAAATCTGAGTAAGGGCGCCTATGTTCTGGTCGCCGCCGATAAGCCGGATGTTCTGCTTTTGGCAACCGGCTCGGAAGTATCGGTTGCTTTGGGTGCCGCCGAAGCTTTGGCAAAAGAAGGAATCGCAGCCCAGGTAGTCAGTATGCCATGCTGGGAACTGTTTGAAAAGCAAAGTCAGAAATATAAAGACTCTGTCATTCCGCCCGACGTCAAGTCCAGGGTCGGTATCGAGGCCGGGGTCGAACTGGGCTGGCACAAATATCTCGGCGAAAAAGGCTTATTCATCGGAATGTCGTCGTTTGGTGCCTCTGCTCCCGGCAAAGTCTGCTTCCAAAACTACGGCATTACTGCCGAAAACGTGGTCAAGGCGGCAAAAAAATCGATAGCCAATTTTGTCTGATAGCACAGCCTTGTGGGCTTGATAATGCAAAAGATATCCTCTACAGCGGCGGATTGCTTATGGAAGCAATACCGCCGCTTTGTTTTTTTGCGGCTGTATTAAAATCAGGAGAGATAAAATGAAACGGACACGCCGAATTTTTGCAACGACAATTGCTTTTGTGG
>Ga0307380_10007229_pt1 | contig 14468 bp, 21 predicted proteins | sample UN3MG_FD_202239 | JGI IMG/M metagenome (GOLD analysis project Ga0307380, IMG submission 202239) | Soil microbial communities from Risofladan, Vaasa, Finland - UN-3 | ecosystem: Environmental > Terrestrial > Soil > Coastal area > Acid sulfate soil | place: Finland: Risofladan, Vaasa | collected... | reverse complement strand
GAGATATTGGGTTGGACGTTAATGCACCTGAAACTGAGTGCGATGACATCAATTGTCCGTTCCATGGCACGCTGCCGGTCAGAGGACAGGTTTTTACTGGCTCTGTGGTCAGCAGCAAAATGAATCAGACAGTGGTGGTCAAGCGTACATCCGAGAAATTGATCACAAAATTCGAGCGGTACGAGAAGCGGCAGTCAAAAATGCACGCTCATAACCCGCCCTGTATTGATGCTGTTGAAGGCGACATTGTAAAGATTGCAGAATGCAGGCCACTAAGCAAGACCAAGACATTTGTAGTGATAGAGGTAGCGAAATGATAGGGATAAAAGCTAGCATACCCCGCTCTTTGAATGCTGGAGCCAGGATGGATTGTGTAGACAATACCGGTGCCAGACAGGTTGAGATCATATCTGTTAAGCAGTACAGGGGTGTCAAGAACAGAATGCCTAAAGCCGGAATTGGTGATATGTGCGTGGTAAGTGTTAAAAAAGGCACGCCAGAGATGAGAAAACAGGTATTGAAGGCAGTTGTGGTGCGGCAGAAAAAAGAATTCAGGCGCCCGGATGGCCTGAGAGTTTCCTTTGAGGATAATGCTGTTGTGATCACTGATGATTCCGGTGTTCCTAAAGGTACTGAGATCAAAGGGCCAGTGGCAAGAGAAGCAGCAGAGCGTTTTAGCAAGATAGCTTCAGCAGCTTCAATTATTGTTTGAGGTGCATGCGATGAAGATTAAATCCAAACAACCACGAAAACAGAGAAAAGCACGCTACAATGCATCGCTGCATCAGCGCCAGAAACTGATGAGTGCACCACTTAGTCCTGAGTTGAAAGCCAAATATAACAAGCGAAACCTCCCAGTAAAATTAGATGATACTGTAATGGTTATGCGTGGCGATCACACGGGAACAGAGGGTAAAGTCGAACTTGTGAACCTGAAACACGGTACCATAGTAATCGAGGGAGTAAGTGTCCCGAAAGCAGATGGAACTGAAGTTCCCAGACCTATATACCCATCTAATGTAATGATCACAAAATTAGAACTCAAAGACGAGATGCGACAGAATACACTAACAAGAGGAGGCGACCAAAAGTGAGCAGACATCAGAAAAGAGTAGCAGCTCCAAAAAGTTGGCCCATTTCCAAAAAGACTAATGTCTGGGTGACTAAATCCAACCCAGGTCCCCATTCCCATGATTCAGCTATTCCGCTAGGTGTGCTTATCAGGGACATATTGAAACTGACCGATAATCTAAGAGAGGCAAAGCGGGTCCTGAACGAGGGCAATGTGCTGGTTGACGGTATAATCAGAAAAGACCACAAGTTCCCTGTAGGAATATTTGACGTGGTGCAGTTTCCCAAGCTCAAGGCAAGTTACCGGATACTCCTTGATCCCAGGGGTCGGCTGATGGTCAATGAACTGGATATGGCAGATCCCAAGAAACCCTGCAAGATCCTTAACAAATCAGTAATTAAAGACGGTAAGGTCCAGCTTAACCTCCATGATGGTACTAATATCCTAGCCAGTAATGAGTACAAGTCAAACGACATTGTTATTCTTGATATACCTGGCAAGACCATACATAAACATATCAAATATGAACCAGGGAACCTGGCTGTAATCACTGGCGGTACCCATTCCGGAGAACTGGCCAATATCAAAGAGATCAAAAAGGTACGCAGCAGCAGGCACAATATGGTGCTGCTGACCAAAAAAGATGGTACCGATTTCGAGACCATTGAAGATTACGTGTTCGTGGTAGGCACTGATAAACCAGAGATCAACCTGGGAGGTGCTATCCATGAGTAAAGATAATGTTATGAGGACACCGAAGATCGATAAGGTCACGGTACATATTGGCGTGGGCGAAAGCGGTGAGAGACTCAATAATGCAGAAGATATCCTGCAGGCCATAACCCAACAGAAGACTGTAAGAACAAAAGCTAAACGTACCCTTCAGGCCTTTGCCATTAAGAAAGGCGAACCTATCGGATGCAAAGTGACCCTGCGGGGTGAACTGGCAGAGAGTTTCTTACGCACCAGCCTAACAATTCTAGAGAACCAGTTGAAGGCATCCCAATTCGACAGGACAGGAAATTTCAATTTCGGAATTGAAGAACATACCGATTTTCCGGGAATGAAGTATGATCCCAATATAGGTATCTTTGGTATGGATGTGACAGTATCCCTGATCAGACCAGGTTACAGGATCAGCAGGCGGAAGATCATACAAAGCAAGATCCCAACCCGCCACAAATTGACCCCGGACAATGCGATGGCTTTTATTAAAGAATCATATGGTGCGGAGGTACTGGTATGAACGAAGTTACCACTGAAATCGAGATGAAATTCGGTCGAGGTGCCAATCAATGTCGTAGGTGCGGTCGCAAACAGGGACTGGTAAGGAAATATGGAATCTATCTATGTCGGCAATGTTTCAGAGAGATTGCACCGGACATGGGATTCTCAAAATATTCGTGAGGTATAGAAAATGGTATTATTAGATCCCCTGGCAGATGCACTCTCCACAATAAAGAATGCAGAGAGTACAGGTAAACCCGACTGTGTCATCCATCCTGCTTCAAAACTCATCAGCAATGTACTGAAGATCATGCAGGATTTGGGCTATATCGGGAACTTTGAGTTAATAGATGACGGAAAGTCTGGTATAATTAAAGTAGAATTAAAAGGCAAGATCAACAAATGCGGTGTTATTAAACCCAGATCAGCAGTTGGCTACAAGGACTTTGAGAAATTTGAAAAGAGGTATCTTCCAGCCCGTAATTTCGGTGCACTGATACTTACTACACCCAATGGTGTTTCCTCCCATTATGATGCCAGAAGCATGAACACGGGCGGACAACTACTGGCTTATGTGTACTGAGGTGTGAAATATGGTAAAAGAATTGAAAAAGACCCTGGAAATTCCAGATGGTGTGAATGTGGTCATGAACGGAAACAATGTTTCAGTGACCGGCCCCAATGGTGCCAATGTCAGAGAACTGTGGTATCCAGGGATTATCATAACCCAGGAGGGAACCCAGGTCATTGTTGATTCACCCAATCCACGGAAAAAACAGCAGGCTATGATGGGTACCTTGTCATCCCATATCAATAATATGATCAAAGGTGTGACAGTAGGGTATACTTATAAAATGAAAGTAGTATTCTCTCACTTCCCGATCCAGTTGAAGGTGGAGGGAGAGTATCTGAATATCGGAAATTTCCTTGGTGAGAAAAAGCCACGAAAAGCCAGGATATTGGGTGACACAAAGGTAGTGGCCAAAGGAGACGAGGTAGTAGTATCTGGTATCAATAAAGAATATGTTGGCCAGACCGCTGCAAATATCCAGCAGGCAACCAAGATCAGACGATTCGATCCACGAGTGTTCCAGGACGGCATATACGTCGTGGAGAAGACGACAGCGTAGGTGATGATGATGAAAGAAGATATTATTAAAGAATTCACTTCATTAAAAGGCCTTGGTGAATCAAAAGCCAAAGCCCTATATGAGGCCGGTTACGAATCAATTGAAGAGTTAGCCGATGCCACTGTTAAAGAGTTATCTGAGGTCAAAGGGATTACATCAGCCCTGGCAAAGGATATTAAGGATCAGGTATCGGAAGCAGTGAAAGATAAATCTGAGACTGTAGAAGAAGATAAGGCTGATGAAGAGATCATTGAAGTCCCAACAGCAGAACTTAAGATGGATCCAGAATCTCTCAGATTATTGAAGGTCAGGAAGAAGCAGAAACTTAAGAAACCTCATTTTGTCCAGACCGACCAGCATAAGAAAAAGAGACTGAAAGACACATGGAGAAAACCAAAAGGACTGCATAACAAGAAGCGCCAGTACATCCTTGGCAAGGGTGAGATGGCAAGGCCAGGTTACGGAAGTCCAACGGCAGTAAAAGGTCTTCATCCATCAGGTTTTATCGAAGTGCTTTTAGATAGGATCCAGGACGTAGATAATATCGATCCCAATACACAGGCCATCCGTATTGCCAGGACCGTAGGTCAGAGAAAGCGTCTTGAGATTCTCAAGAAAGCGAAAAGCATGGGACTGAAGATACTCAATCCACCACTAGCAAGGAGGGATGAGTGAAATGTCTGATATTAAAAACCAGCGGGTCATTGCAGCTCATGTACTGGATGTTGGAGTCAATCGTATATGGATGGATCATGAAGCAGCAGATGAAATTGCCACAGCCATTACCCGTCAGGATATTAAGGAACTTATCCAAAAAGGTGTGATCAAAGCCAGACCAATAATAGGTATATCCAGGGGCAGAGCCCGAAAATTAGATGCCAAGAGGGCATACGGACACCGTAAGGGTCATGGTTCGAGAAAAGGGGCAAAAGGTGCCCGTAATCCTAAGAAAGAGCTCTGGATGAAGAAGATCCGGGCTTTAAGGCGCCGGCTTCACGAACTAAAGGAAGAGAATACAATTGACAGATCAACATATTGCAGAATGTACCGCAAAGCAAAAGGCGGAGAATATAGGAACGTAGCTCACATGGAAGCACATATCGAATTTCATACGCACGGAGGGGACTGAATCATGGCAACAGGACCAAGATATAAAGTACCGTTCAGGCGCAGAAGAGAAGGAAAGACCGATTATCGTCAGCGTCTTAAGCTGTTAATATCAAAACGCCCCCGGATCGTAGCTCGGAAAAGCCTGAGACACATGAGACTCCAGATGGTTTTACCTAAACCCCAAGGTGACATCACAATGGTCCATGCAGATTCCAGTGAACTTGCCAAATACGGATATACCGGTCCTACCGGAAACACTCCGGCAGCATATCTCACAGGACTGCTTTTCGGATACAAAGCCCAGAAGGAAGGTTTTGACAATGCCATTTTGGACATGGGACTGCAGGTCTCATCAAAAGGTTGCAGGGTGTATGCCGCATTGAAAGGTATAGTGGATTCAGGACTAGATGTACCCCATGACCCCGAGATTTTCCCTGAAGATTCCAGAATAAATGGAGAAGATATCAAGGAATATACAGGTACGGACATCCCTTCTATGTTCGAACAAACCCAGACTAAGATTAATGAAGAATTCGGGGAGGACTAAAGTATGGCATATAACTATGAATCAGAATGGATCCCTAAAACCAGATTAGGGAACCTGGTTAAGGAAGGACAGGTGACCTCAATGGAGGAAGCCCTGAGGTCCGGACTGCCAATTAAGGAATATCAACTCGTGGACCTGCTGCTTCCTGAACTTAAGGAAGAAGTATTAGATATAAACATGGTCCAGAGAATGACTGACTCAGGTCGTCGAGTGAAATTCAGAGCCACAGTAGTGGTGGGTAACGAGGACGGGTTTATTGGAATGGGCCAGGGTAAGGATGTCCAGGTAGGCCCTGCCATCAGGAAAGCCATTGACACAGCCAAGATCAATATAGCAGCCATAAAAAGAGGCTGCGGTTCATGGGAATGCGGATGCGGCACCGAACATAGTGTACCATTTGAAGTGGTCGGTAAAATGGGCAGTGTCAAAGTCATATTAAAACCTGCACCCCGCGGGCTGGGACTGGCTTCAGGCAGCACAGCAAAGACTGTGATGCAGCTGGCCGGAATTAAAGATGTCTGGACAAGGACCGAAGGCCAGACCAGAACTACCTTGAATTTCGCAAAAGCCACCTTTGAAGCATTGAAGAACACAACTGTCATCCGTACAATGGAGGCAGTATAATGTATACAGCAATACGGATTCGAAGTACGGTCAATACCAAGCCCGATATCAAAGAGACCCTGAAATTGCTCAGGCTAAACAGGAATAATCACTGTGTAGTGTTAAACGAGAATCCCCATACCAAAGGCATGATCCAGAAAGTGAAGGATTATGTGGCATGGGGTAATATTTCCCAGGAAGCACTTGCCCAACTGCTGCATAACAGAGGCGAACTGGAAGGCGGCGTCAAATTATCTGATGAATATGTAAAAGAGCATTCATCTTATGACAGTATCGATGCTCTGGCACAGGCCATCTTTGCAGGTGAAGTATCTATGAAGGATGTACCTGGATTGACACCGTTGTTCAGACTTCACCCACCCAGAAAGGGACATAAAGGTATAAAGAAAACTGTACCTCAAGGTGGAGAATTGGGATTCCACGGTGACGGTATAAACGCACTTCTCAACAAGATGAGGTGAAAAAATGAAGAAGAAGAATGTGTCCAAATTCAGAGGTTCCAGGACGTGCGGTGGCGGTACCTCAAAGAATCGAAGAGGTGGGGGCAGCCGCGGTGGTCGTGGTAATGCTGGTGGATGTAAGCACCATTTCGTACGCAATTACATGAGAGGGTTAGCCTATGGTAAACACGGGTTCACACGGCCCCAGAAGACAATCTCATATGAGTCAATTGTGAATGTGGGTGAACTGGATGAAATGGCACAACAGCTGGTTGTTGAAGGATTGGCCCAAAAGGACGGTGATGTGTTCCATATAAATCTGGTAGATCTTGAATACCCTATTGACAAAGTATTGGGTAACGGGACAATTACTAAATCCATGGTTATTACGGTCTCAAAATGCAGTGCAAAAGCACAGTCCAAGATCGAAGAAGCAGGTGGGAAAGTAATAGAATTCCAGGAACCTGAAATGGAATTTGTTGATACCGAAATCACAGCATCAGATGTTGAAGAAGACGTTAATCAATCAGAATAAATAAAAAAAATCAATAGATAGAAAACAATAAGGTTAAATTATTGTTTTTCTATTTACTAATTTATTGCAGATAATAAAATCAGGTGCATTTGATGACTTTTAAGGATACCATCGAACCATTTTTAAGACAACTTCCCGCTGTATCGAGACCTGAAGGGCATATTCATTTCAAAAAGAAGCTGGGGTGGACAGTAGGGATACTGCTGATGTATTTTGCCCTTTCCAATGTTCCTCTGTTTGGCATGTCACCAGCATCAGTGGATCTTTTCGAACAGTACAGGGCATTCTTTGCAGGAGCTTCAGGCTCACTAATGCTGTTGGGTATAGGCCCAATAGTTACCGCATCCATTGTGCTGCAGTTGTTGGTGGGTGCCGATGTTATAAAGATGGATATGAGCAATCCCCAGGACCAGGCTATATTTCAGGGTGCTCAGAAACTATTGGTCTTTGTAATGATCGTCCTGGAAGGGCTGCCCCAGATATTAGGCGGATTTATCAAACCAGATACAGGTCTGGCCACAGTGTTGGCAAATGATTTCAATCTCTCAATGGCTGGAGGATTAGATCTGGTAATTTTAATTATATTTATTCAAATATTCATTGGCGGGACCCTTGTCCTGTTCATGGATGAGGTCGTATCCAAGTGGGGTATCGGCTCAGGTGTGGGATTGTTCATTGTGGCAGGTGTGGCCCAGTCTATTGTGACCGGTCTGTTCAGCATCAGCCGCCCAGGCGGTCCAGGCAGTGCTCCTGTAGGTGTGCTGCCCAAATGGCTGTATTTCACAACAGATATCGGATTGGGTAATATTTTTTCAGGCAACATTTTCCAGAACGTGTTCATAGACGGGGGTATACTTGCACTTATCACCACTGTGATAATATTCCTTGGTGTGGTGTACGTGGAATCAACCCGGATCGAGATCCCGCTGGCGCATAGTGCTGTACGCGGAGCACGAGGAAGATTCCCTGTAAAGCTCATATATGCAAGTGTACTTCCCATGATCCTGGTGAGGGCACTGCAGGCAAACATCCAGATGGTGGGCATGTTGTTATATAGTAAAGGTATAACGTTTTTAGGAGTGTTCACGGGCAGTACCGCAACAAGCGGCCTGATGTATTATCTGGCCCCCCTTAATAGTCCAAGGGACTGGATCCCCAGCCTAGTTGCCCAGAATTTTGGTGAACTCAATACCCAGTATGCAAATACTACCGGTTTTGTACCTGTAACCGCACCTGCTGTCTGGCAGATCGGACTGCATGTTTTTGTTGATGCGTTTATGTTGATATTTGGTGGGATCTTATTTGCACTGTTCTGGGTCGAGACCACAGGTATGAATGCAAAGAAAACAGCCCAAAAGATACACAATTCAGGTATGCAGATACCAGGCTTCAGGCGGAATGTTGATAGTATTGAAAAGGTCATGAAGCGGTATATCCCCAGAGTTACGATCATTGGCGGTGCATTTATTGGACTGTTAACCTTATTGGCAAGTCTTATGGGTACGCTTGGAGGTGCGGGAGGTACGGGTCTCTTATTGGCTGTGAGTATCGTATATCGATTATATGAAGACCTGGCAAGCGAGCAGATGATGGAGATGCACCCCATGATGCGGCAGTTCCTTGGAGGGACCTGAGTGGTAAATCTGGTGTTATTGGGAGCGCCTGGTGCCGGGAAAGGTACCCAGGCCAAGATACTGTCAGATAAATACCATATTCCCCACATATCCACGGGTGACATCCTCAGGGAGAACCTGGCTAAAGGGACTCAACTGGGACAAAAGGCAAAACAATACATGGACAAGGGCGAACTTGTACCAGATAGTTTGCTTATAGATATTATTAAGGACAGACTGTCAAAGCCAGATACAGATGCAGGATATCTTCTGGACGGATTTCCCAGAACAATTCCACAAGCAGAGACGCTGGAAAATATCATTGATTCTTTGGAAAAAGGACTGGATGCAGTAATTGATATCGAAGTTCCAGACAACGAACTGGTTGCCAGACTGGCAGGACGGAGAATGTGCAGGTGCGGTGCCAGTTATCACATAAAGTTCAACCCACCTAATAAAGCAGGGTTATGTGATACTTGTGGAGATGAGTTGTACCAGCGGGACGACGATACCGAATCTGCTGTGAAAACAAGGCTTAAGGCTTATTACAATCAGACCCATCCCCTCATTGATTTTTATTCTGAGAGACAATTGCTCCAGACCGTTAATGGTACTGGCAGCATTGAGGATATCTTCCATGAGATCACTGCAATAGTAGATAACATAGTTGAGTAGGGAAAAAAAAATGGCAAACTCCAACTGGAAGAATATACTGGAAAAAGCAGCACTTGCCCTCGGATTCGGCATGATCATCGGCATCGTGGTGCTGGGTGAGGCATTCAGAACGCAGATCGGACAAGTAGTCGAGATTCTCCTTGGTCCACTGCCAGATATTTTGCCGTTCCATATCATGCTCTTTGTCATGGCAGCAATTACCGGATTGTATGCTTCATTGATCCAGAAATATACCATGGACTGGGATCTGATGCACAGGGTTCAGGATCAGATGAAGGGATTCCAGAAAGAGTTCAGGGAAGCCCAGCTTGCTGATAACCAGGCAAAAGTCAAGAAACTGGAAGGACAGCGGTCAGCCATGATGGAAGACCAGATGAAGATGAGCAAGCAGCAGTTCAAACCCATGGCATTTATCAGTATCATATCACTGCCTCTATTCATGTGGGCGTATCTTTTCATCAGTCAGCACTCAGATCCATCCCAAATTCCTACCATGGTATTTCCATTCTGGGGTGAGAAACAACTTACCAATTTTGCACTGGGTCCTATCCAGTACTGGATATACTGGTATTTCATTTGCAGTCTGCCTATCAGCCAGATCATACGCAAGAGTCTGAACATCGGCGGCGTTTGAATTATGATAATCACTGTCAGCGGCCCACCAGGGAGTGGAAAGAGTACTCTTTCGAAAACGATTGTTGATCACTTTGGACTTACCCTTATATCCTCTGGAGATGTTTTCAGGACTATGGCTGAGGAAGTGGGTGTTAGTCTGGAGGAGTTCGGGAAGATCGCAGAATCTGACCCTGACATCGACAAAGAGATCGACAGACGGCAGATGGAACTTTCAAAACAAGCTGGTAATTTTTTATTTGAAGGCAGGCTTTCAGGATGGTTCATTGAAGCTGACCTTAAGATAATGCTCAAGACCGATGTGGAAGTCAGAGCAAGGCGCATCTCCCAAAGAGAAGAGATCTCTTTAGAGCAGGCCATGCATGAGACCATGATCAGGCAGCAGAGTGAAGCAAAGCGGTATCAGGATTATTATAATATCGATATAGCTGATCTGACCCCCTATGACCTGGTGATGGAGTCCAGTGTTTGGGACCCTGAAGCAACAGTGAAGATTGCTATTACTGCCATTGATTCAATGAAAGAAAAAGGAAAGAGGGGTTAAATTGGAATACATATTACCTTCAGATACTGTGAGAGAGTTGAAGGAAAAAACAGAGGATGTTACAGACCTGGCCTACGGTTGCATACCTGATCGCCGTCCAATAATGGACCACATTAAATTTGGTGTAATAAACCTTGATAAACCAGCTGGTCCTACGAGCCACGAGGTTGTGTCATGGGTCAAGAAGATCCTGGACCTTCCCAGAGCAGGCCACAGCGGAACCCTGGACCCAAAGGTTACGGGATTATTGCCCATTATGCTGGGGGATGCCACTAAATCAGTTGGGGCGCTGGTAAAATCGGGTAAAGAATATATATGTTTAATGAAATTACACTCCACGGTAAAGAAGACCTATATCCAGCGCTGTGCAGAGGAATTTACCGGCCCGATCTACCAGAAACCGCCCGTAAAATCAGCAGTCCGGCGCGAACTCAGGATACGCAATATCTATTATAATGAGATAGTGGAAAGTCATGGTACCGATGTGCTGATGAGGGTGGGCTGCGAGGCCGGAACCTATATCAGAAAGCTTTGCCATGATATGGGCGAAGCACTGGGAACAGGTGCCCAGATGAAGGAGTTGAGACGTACCAGAGCAGGTCCTTTCAGGGAAGATGACAGCCTGATCACGCTGTTCGAACTGAAGGATGCCATGGTGATGTTTCAGGAGACCGGTGATGAGAGCGAACTGCGGCGCGTGATACAGCCTATGGAAAAGGGACTGGTGCATATGCCCAGGATCATTATCCGGGACAGTGCCGTTGATGCTATATGCCACGGTGCAAGCCTGGCTGCACCCGGTGTGGTGAAGGTTGATACCGGCATACAGATTGGCGACAATGTGCTTGTCATGTCCTTGAAAGGCGAAGCAGTTGCCCTTGCAAGAGCCGAGATGGATACAGATACCATCCTCAAGGATGAGAACGGTATTGTGGCTGCAACCAAGCGGGTGCTGATGCGAGAAGGTACATATCCCAAGGGCTGGATAACAAAATCAGAGAAAAAGGTAAAGGACTGATCTTTTCAGTCAATATACAAATATGCCGAGATAGTCTAGCGGTAGGGCGCAAGCCTGGAAAGCTTGTGGGGCTTAGCCCCTCGGGAGTTCGAATCTCCCTCTCGGCGCTTATTTTCCTGAATCCGAGGATTCTAAAAATAACCTCGATGATATTAATATAAACAATTTTGAAAAGTTTTTACTCGTTCAGAGAAACTTATCTAAAGCAACAGTAAACAACCATGTTCGTTACCTTGATATTTTTCTAAAATTTGTTGATAAAGATATTGATAAAATCAATGTTAAAGACATTCAGGATTTCATGTTTGAAATTAAGAAAACAAGAACATTAGCGACTTATAAGAATTACCTATCAATGTTAAAGATATTTTTCAGAGATTATATTGGAAGGGAAGACCTTATAAAGGATTTTAAATTTCCTCAACAACAATTCAAACCTAAAACTTTGCCATCAAATAAGGATTTGAAAACTTTTTACGATGCTTTACCTTCAATAAAATATAAAATAATTTTCCTTGCCCTGATAAGTAGCGGTTTGCGAATATCTGAATTGCTAAGTGTAGATATAATTAAAGAAGACCGAATGTTAATTCCTAAATCACACGATGGTAAGACAAAGAAAGGGTGGATTAGTTTTTACAACATTGAAACTGAAAACTTGCTTAAAAATTATCAAGACAATCCATTTAATACTTCAAGAAATACTGTCGCACATGTTTTCAAAGAAGTTGCTGTTAAAACGAATATTAAGATAACACCACAGACCCTACGATTAATATTTGCCCGAGAGATGAGCCTTAAGAAAGTCCCAGATCGTTATATTGATGCATTCTGCGGCCGAGTTCCTTCAAGTATTTTAGCAAAGCATTATTCGGATTTCAGCCCTGAAGTTCTAAAAAAGATATATGATAGTGCAGATTTGAAATATTTTGGATGAAAGCTTTTAGAAGACTAAATGTACCTATTCATGACGTTATAATGGAATAGATTCAAAGCAACAAATCACTATTCTTAAATACATTAAGACCTCGTAATATTATTTTATTACGGGGATATTTATTTGCGGGATGGGAGATTTATGCTCGATTGTGTGACAAACAAATACATTCCAGTTTATTTTAAATGTTTTGAGAATTATTAATTGTAAAATAACATCTTATTTTATTGAGTTGATAAAATGACTGAACTATTTGGAATTTCATATGAAATTTGGTCTGGCGCAATTCTTGGAGCTGTGATTGGAGCAATTATAATACCTATTATGTTCTGGATTTTTTCAAAATCAGGAACTTATTGGGAAAATACAAGACCACAAAATCAATTATTTGGTCATTTAAGATTTCAAGAAGATAAATGCCAAGTCTTCATACGAGATTTTCTAATAGATAGAAGTTCAAAATTAATAGCTATTAATCCAAGAATTGGTTTTGCAGAAATTCCGAATGTGTTTCAATTGTGGGCTGATGTAGATGGAAAGGCAACTGCTGATGTCCTTAATGTATTAGGTCAGATTGGAAAAACAAAGAATATTTCAATTGTAAAAATAAGTCAAGACACCGGCCAATGGAATAGTCACGTTATAGTGATAGGAGGACAGGGTGCGAAATCTTTTGAATTTTATCGTAATTTCGAAAATGTTATGTATAGTATGGGAGACTCTCAAATTTTAGATAAAAATGGAAAATCGATTCCACGAGAAGATGGATATGGATATGGAATCATTTTGAAAGCTAAGAATCCTTTTAAAACAGAAGGCTACGGTGTGGGATTTTTAATTGGTGGTTTTGGAACACTTGGTACTGTTGTAGCATCACATTATTTCAGAGAACATTTCAAGGATCTTGGAAAACAATTTGGGTCGAAATGTTTTGGGATCATTGTTAGGGCTTCTGTAACAGCAGGTGAGGAAGCTGTAGAAAAATTAAATCAATACGATAAAGAATCAGATGAATAATGTACATTTAAATAGTAGTGATAAAATGAAATATGTAAGTTTTTCAGAATTATCAGTAGCAAATGAATTATTTCGCACTGAAAATGAACTCGACCTATTCGTTAAAAAATTTTCGAAAAATCATTTTGAAATAAAATTTCTGGTCAATGGTTATAAACTAATTTTAGAAAATGATGACGAAATTGAATTTAATTCTTTTTCTTTGACTAAGGTATTTCCATTTGAGATGAATGAAAAATTTGAAATTGCTATTAAAAAAATAGATATTCTTACAACTTTGTTGACGTATATTTTTAATGGGCCTAAAAATCATTCAATTAGATTTTCTGCAGGTAATGGAACATTAATTCCAAGAACAATGGAATACAAATATGAAAATTATTTAATCAATATTATGACTAACAAAATTGATGTTGAGACAGATTGGCAATTGAAACAAGAAAAATTTTTAACATATTCAGATTATTTTATAGATCACGAAACAGATGCGTTACCAATTTTTTGGTATGGAAAAGGCCTGATTTCTAATGATTCAACTTCAGCTTTTTTAAATTTTTATCGCTGTATAGAAGTATTGTCAAAAGTTCATTTTGCAGAAATTAATTCACTAATAAGAGAGATTATAGAAATTAAATTAAATATTAAAGAGAGAGAACCAGAAATTCAAAAAATTTACAAATCAGTAAGTATTCCCAAGTGGTCTAAACTCCCTCTTTTTCTTGAAGAACAAGGAATTCAAAAACAAACCTATGAAAAATGGAAAGAATTTAGAAATAAACTAACACATGGTGAATCATTAGAATTTAATAATGAATTTATTCGTGAACTGGCTAATTTACAAAATAATACAAAAAAAATATTGGATGAAAAAATCAGCGAATTATTTACCGAGCATCAGTCCTGATGCCTTTGGACCTCTGGTCCGAGGTCCGTGACTGAAGACGATGGGGATTTTGTGCATCCTTAGAATAACCTGAGCCAGAATAACAGTCGTGACGCTAAAATTGGGAGTATATACGAACCAAGTTCGGATATACGATGTTATACGACATATTACTCAGGGCACAAAAATAGAACAACTTTATAACTTGATAAATTTATATTAATTATTATGAATTCAAAAAACATAAAAAAACGACCTCCCAGAATATTACGTTTCTTAACTAAGCTTTTTCAAATCCTCCTTTATATACCGATTCAAATAATCTTCATTCCTTTTGCTATTATTGGACTAATAGATGCAATTTACAAGGAAATGGGAAAAAGCAAGAAACTGGGCATCTCCTTCTCGGCAATTAAAGCGCTTCAACATAGGTGGTTCATGCATTATTTTAACACCAGACCGG
>Ga0307380_10007225_pt1 | contig 14472 bp, 11 predicted proteins | sample UN3MG_FD_202239 | JGI IMG/M metagenome (GOLD analysis project Ga0307380, IMG submission 202239) | Soil microbial communities from Risofladan, Vaasa, Finland - UN-3 | ecosystem: Environmental > Terrestrial > Soil > Coastal area > Acid sulfate soil | place: Finland: Risofladan, Vaasa | collected... | reverse complement strand
ACAGGGAGATATTAGCAACGAAGAAATTGCCGCCGAAGTGGCCCATCAATTCTTTGAGGCTCTAATTGCCAAGGATTATGACAAGGCAGGTAAATTACTCGAAGGGATACCGGGCAAAAGAATGCAGCAAATGTTTGGTAACATCAAGGTCCTTCGTATCATTTCTGTTGGACCGGTTGCCCCGCATCCTAACCCCAGAACCAAAGGTTTAATTGTGCCTTGTGTTGTTGAGATTGAAAAGGATGGGGAAATAAGTGAATGGAAGCTGGATCAGCTTGGAGTCAGACAAGTTTATAATCAACCTAGTCGTTGGACAATTTTCGGTGGGATTTAGCAAAGATACTTCTTCATCACATTGAGGGCATACCTTCATAGGCTGGGCGTTTTTTGCTCGGCCTTTTGTATTCCAGCTGCAAGGTCATTGGATTATTTGATTGCTAATTGCCTAACCTTTTTTTAGTATGCTGCTTTGGCATAAATAATTTCATCAGGAGGTTTGATTTTTGGCTATGAATATTCGAATTGAAGAGATGACTATCGAACATTACGAGCAGGCCGTTGCCCTGTGGCGCGGCTTTGAGGGTGTGGGATTGAGTCATGACGATTCGAAAGAAAACATCTCGCGATTTCTTAGCCGTAATCCGGGGTTGAGTTTTGTTGCCTTCGATGGCGACTGTCTTGTAGGGGCGGTCCTTTGCGGCCATGACGGCAGAAGAGGTTATATCTATCACCTTGCGACAAAGAAGGATTATCAGCGTCAAGGAATCGGCCGGGCTCTTGCCGAGCGAGGTCTGGCGACTTTGAAAGGCCGGGGCATCAACCATTGCCATGTTTTTGTTTTCAGCAGCAACAGACCCGCAGTCGAATTCTGGGAAAAATTAGGGTGGGAGCGATTCGAAGAAGTGGCCAACTTTATATCCGGGGATATTAGAGAGCAGTTGGCAAAATTCCGCAGATAAGCCGCAACCCACCGGCTTCTTCAGGGTAATGGTTTAGAATTTGAACTGGTCTTTGAAGACGGTTTTAAAATCGTAAGCATCGTCAAAATCATCAGGTGAATCGGTTGGCTGGGCACTCATCCATTTATTCTTTATCATCAGATAAACTATTTCTCCTAAATCAGCGGTGCCTTTTATGCCCCAGTTGTTTAATACCAGCATTGCCAGTCTTCCCCATTTTTCGATGGCCAGCTTTCTAAGTCCCTCGCAAAGTTTCTGGCCGGTAACGTGACTGGGCTTTTCGGTGAGTTTTTTTGTAGTATAACCGAGTCCCTCATAAACGAAAAGTATTGCCTGGGGGCTGAATCGGCCGTCCTCTCTTGCAATCTGTTCGAGCTTTTTCTTCATCTTTTTTGAACCAAAGATATCAGGGTTCTAAGAAACTCTTTGGCCGGGTTTTGCTCCGGGGTCTGTAGTCAGCATAAATATATCTTTCCCTCCGGTGCCGGATGCCAGAATCATCCCTTCTGAAAGTCCGAATCTCATTTGTCTCGGTTTTAGGTTGGCCAGATAGACTACGATTTTCCCGACGAGCTGCTCGGGTTCGTAGGCCTGGGCGATGCCGGCCAGAACGCTTTTTTGCAGGCCGCCCACATCCAACTGCAGCTGCAATAGTTTGTCGGCACCTTCGACCCTGTCGGCGGCAGTAACCCGGGCAATTCTTAAATCAATCTTTGCGAAATCCTCAATAGTGCATTCCGGCGATATTGGTTCGCCGCCAGAACCCTGCTGCTGTTCGGAACTTTGGGCTTCCTTACTCTCTTCTATCATTGCATTGACCTCACTTATATCAATTCTATCAAATAACCTTTCAAACTTGTTAATTTTGTGATTTAGAAGCTGTGTTTCGACATCCGCAAATAAGAGTTCATCGACATTAAGGAATTTTTCCACCTTTTTGGCATATTTCGGCAGGATGGGTTTCAGATAAGTCGTCAGGATGCGTACGGCATTAATCGTGGCTGTAAGAGTTGTCCTTGTTTTCTCAAGGTCTGTTTTTACTGTTACCCACGGCTGGTTCTGCTCGACGTAGCGATTTGCATCGTCGGCCAGTGAAACAATTTCCCGAACGACAGCGGCAAAGTTAAGATTCTCATAATTATCTATAATCTGTCCTTTTGCAGCGGCAAGTTTATTGATTAATACGGTGCCGGCCTCATCCAGTTGGCCAAGCTGCGAATCGAGTTTTTTAGTCAGCATCGGACCCGAGCGCGAGGCCAGGTTTGCAAATTTGCCGACAAGGTTGGAATTGTTTTTGTTGATAAAATCTTCAATGCTCAGGTCAATATCTTCTATGCCGCTGGTCAGCTTGCTGGCATAGTAGTAACGCAGAGTTTCGGGATTGAGATATTTGAGGTAGGTGGCCGCCTTAATAAAAGTCCCTCGTGATTTGCTCATTTTTTCGCCGTTTACGGTTAAAAAGCCGTGGACGAAAAGCTTATCTGCCGACCTGAATCGCGCACCGATGAGCATTGCCGGCCAAAAAAGTGCGTGAAAATACATAATGTCTTTGCCGATGAAATGATAAAGCTCGTATTGCCCGCTGTTCCAGAGTTCGTCAAAATCGAGGTCATTTTTGTCACAATAGTTTTTTGCCGAGGCCATATAACCAATAGGCGCATCAAGCCAGACATAGAAAAATTTGTTTTCCTCTCCTGGTATTTTGAAGCCGAAATACGGTCCGTCTCTGGAGATGTCCCAGTCCTTCAGGCCGATATTGAACCATTCGTCAAGTTTGTTTGCGACGGATTTTTGTGTGTATCCTTTTGCAATAAGCTCCTTTAGTTGTTCTTCGTAATCGGCGAGTTTGAAAAAATAGTGTTCAGAAGTTTGCAGAGTCGGCTCTGCCCGACAGGTTGCACAATACGGGTTTATAAGTTCGGTCGGCTGATAGGTGGCGCTGCAGTTTTCACAGGAATCGCCATACTGGTCATCTGCCCCGCATCGCGGGCAGGCGCCGCGAATGTATCTGTCAGGCAGCGCCATTTTACAGTTTTCGCAATAGGTCTGCTCGATGGTGCGTTTGACGATTGAGCCGGCTTCGTGAAGTGATTTGAAAATCTGCTCACTCAAAACCTTATTTTCCGGTGAATGCGTCGAGTAATAATTATCGAATTCGATGTGAAAACCGTCAAAATCAGCCTTGTGTTCAGCGTACATTCGTTCAATGAGCTGCTCGGGTGATACCCCGGCAGCCTTGGCACTTATCATAATAGGTGTACCGTGGGTGTCATCAGCACAGAAATAGAGACATTGGTTGCCACACATTTTCTCAAAGCGCACCCAGATGTCGGTCTGGAGATATTCGACGAGATGCCCTATGTGTATGGAGCCGTTTGCATAAGGCAGGGCTGAAGTTACAACGATTTTGCGAGGCATATTTCCCCTCTAATAATTCCTATACCGTATTGTTGTTCTTATCCTCTGTATTGTTGGTTGGTTCATCGGCTTGTTCTTTGTCCTCAGGGGTATCGTTCTCTTCTTTTTTTGTTGTTGCTGGTGGTGAAATTATCTCAAGCTCCTCAAGAGGGACGGTGATTCTCCTTGCATCTTCAAGTTCCACCATAATAAGTTGTGTCAAAATCTGAGTATCTACAACTTTGCCCTCGCCAAAAGTGGTTTTTACTTTGGTGTTCTTTCTCGGCAGTGCTTTCTTGAGTTCAATATAAGTTTTGTCTTCGTATCGCAGGCAGCACTTCAATCTGCCGCAATAGCCGGAGATTTTTGAAGGGTCAAGTGTCGCCTTCTGCATCTTCGCCATTCTCATATTGACGGGTTTCAACGCTTTGAGGAATCCTCTGCAGCAACATTCCTGTCCGCAGCTTTCTACATCACCGAGCAGTTTTGCCTCGTCCCGCGAGCCGATTTGGTGCATCTCGATTCTTGTTTGATATTCGTGAGCGAGTTTTTTTACAAGCTCTCTGAAATCAACTCTGCCGTCCGACTTAAAATAAAAGATTATCCTTTCTCCGCCAAAAATGTGTTCGGCATCGACTATCTTCATTGGCAGCTCCATCTCTTCGACGAATTTTCTGCAGGCCTGCATTTCCTCGTGTGCTATTCTTCTAAGGTGTCTTTCTTCGCTGATGTCCTCGGCTGTTGCATACCGAATGACTCTGCCGCCGGGTTCGGAGGAAAATTCAATTTTGCTGTTGTCAAAATATTCTTTTACCTGTTCGGGGTTAAGCCTGAATTGACCTGCCTTGTAAGGGCAGAGTTGGCCCACGAGATGGCCTAATTCAAGACCTTTTTCGGTTTTGACTACAACCCGAGTGGGCACTTTAGGTATATTTATCTCGTGGTGCTCAAAGAAGCCCAGAAGGTTCATCCGCCCATAGCGGACCAACATATACTTCTTGCTTTTTGACTGTCTGGGTTTTGTTGAGACGGTCTTGGCCATTTCAATTACCTGAGGTTAATATACACTTTGATACCAACATCCTTAAACCTTCATTGTATCAGAAACGGCAAGATTTAACAATAACTGTTCGAAAATTAGCTTTTCATTAACGGAAGCATCAATCCATCGCAATGCCTCGTAGCAATTGCTGATTTTTCCCGCTATCTGCTCGGCACTAAAACGCCCAGCGAGCTTTGTTATTTTTTCTTTCTGGTCAAAATTGATGATATTCTTATCAGCTTCGAGTCCAAGTTTCATCGCATCTTGCAGGGCCGATATGACTATCCTGATGAGAGTTTTGGAAGCCCTTCGATTTATATCGGTTTTACTGGTGGCGGCCTCAAGTTTCGCCGAAGCAGCGGCGATGCTCTTGCCTTCGTCCAAAAAACGCTGGGCAAGCTCCAGCGCATCGACATATTCAAAAGTCGAAACAGATACGACCAAATCCTCCTTCATTTGATAAAGATTAGCATCGGCCAGTTCGAGATTTGCCCATCGGCAGGCCTGTCCCAAACTGCCTTGTGCCAGCCGGGCAAAGTATTGAGCCTGTTTTTGTCCGATGCCCGTTTCCCTGAGTTTGCCGATTATTATTTCTTCGTCAATTGGTGCGAAACGGATTATCTGACACCTCGACTTGGTGGTTGGCAGCAGCTTTTCCAGCCGGTTGCACAGCAGGATAACAAAGCAGTATTCGGGCGGTTCCTCCAAAACCTTCAGCAGTGAGTTCTGAGAAAAGGCGTTGAGTCTTTCGGCTTCGCTGACGACAAAGACCTTGCTTTTTGAGAGAGTCGGGCGCATCGATACTTTGTCGATTAGAAACTCCCGGATAACATCAATTGGCAAATCAACAGGTGTTTTTTTGCCTTTATTATCTTTTGTAAATTCGAGCAGCTCTTTGTAGATAAGGTTGAAGTCGGGATGCGAGCCGGCCTTGAACAATTTGCAGGACTCGCATCGGCCGCAACTGTCGGCAAATTCGCCGGAGCCGGTCTTTTCTTTAACAGGCTCTTTGCAAAGCAGCAGTTTAGACAGCTCGCAGGCGGTCTTGAACCTCCCAACGCCTTCCAAACCGGAAAAAATGTATGCGTGCGGCATCCTGCCGCAGGCAAAAGCCCTTTGCAAAATGCCAATCGCTTTGTCCTGACAAAATATTTCCTTAAGCGACATAATTTAGATTGGCCGCAGTAAACGCAAAAAGATTCAAAAGCTATAAAAACATTTCTTCGGTGATTTCTATTATTTTTTTGTGAACGGTTTCAATATCTTCGTTGGCATCCACAACGGCAAAATCCTTGCGATGCTGAGCAAGTCTTAAAAATCCCTCGCGCACCTTTTGGTGATACAGGTTACCTTTCTGCTCCATCCTATCGGGTTGGCTGGTTAGTCTCGCTGAGCCGGCTTCTACCTCAACATCAAGTATGACGGTTAAATCAGGCCAGGGCCTTTCGAGAAAATCGGTTGCAATTTTTATGACCTTGTCCATACCAAATCCACCTGCATAGCCCTGATAGGCACAGGTGCTCGAAAGCCATCTATCAACCACCACGCACTTGCCCGCCCGCAAAGCAGGTGCTATCTCTTGAGCCCAAAGCTGCGCCCTTGAGGCCATATAAAGTAATGCTTCTGTTGCCGTATTCATTGCAATATGTTCGGGGTTTAGTAGGATTTGTCGAATTTTCTCGCCGATAGCTGTAGTTCCGGGGTCGTGGAAAACCTCAACAGCAACACTCTGCTGCTCAAACCATTGGGCCAGGCGCTCTGCCTGCGTGGTCTTTCCACAGCCGTCCGGACCGTCAAGTACAATAAATTTGCCTGAAAACCTACTATCCAAAATTGCTGCTCCTCTCAATAGTCAATAATTGTAACCGACAATGCGGCAGGTCTTATTATTACATTTAAAAATCTTATCTTGCGAGTTGGAAATTATCATCTCCGACTAATTGTTTCATTTTTCTGCAAAAATCTAAATCCGGGTTTACGGAAAATTCTCTGTCGGCGGCTGTATAAACTTTACCTTTATCGGTTGTTATCGCCACATAAACGGGACTTCTGCCTTTGTGGCTTTGGCAGAGGCTTTTTATCATTGCCACCTTTTCTTTGCTGACGTCTCCTGCATTCAGGTGAATCTGTATCCTGGCGGCAATCTTTTCCCTGACCTCGTCCAGCTTTATCAACTCCGAGGCAATGATGTTGGGTTTTTCCCTTCTGTAATCAAGCCGACCCCTGACAAAAACAACCATGTCCTCAATAAGCAAATCAGCATATTTGTTCAGCACATCAGGGAACATTACCACCTCGACAGAACCCTGAAGGTCTTCGAGTACGAAGACGGCCATTTTAGAGCCGGCATTTCTCCCCTTCCTTGTCAAGTGATATCTTTTCTTGGTAATCATTCCACCTATTACGATTTCGCGCTCCTGGCCGTATTCGGACAACTGCGAGGTGTTGAGCGTGGAATAAAAGTTTATCATCTCGGCACAATGGCTTAACGGGTTGCTGGTAACATAAAAACCCAGCACCTGTTTTTCATAAGCGAGCATTTGCGGCTCCGGCCAGGGGTCAACTTTCGGAAGCGACTGAGCGTCCTCCGAATACTCTGCTTCGGAGGTTTGGGCAAAGAAGTTCATTTGGCCGGTTTGCCTGTCATCCTGTAATTCAGAGCCGATTTGCATTGCTTTTTCAAGCCCCGCCATCATCTGGGCACGGTTTCCGCCGAGCTTGTCAAAGGCGCCGGCCTTTATCAGCGCCTCGATGACCTGCTTATTGGCAGCCCTTAAATCGACATTTTCACAGAAATGGAACAAGCTGTGAAATCGGCCGACTTCTCTGCGAGCAACGATGATTTGTTCGACGGCCTTTTCGCCAACACCTTTTACAGCAGCCAGACCGAAACGTATTACACCCTTTTTATCATCGCCGACTCCCTTATAAAGAGGAGTAAAATCAACGCCGCTTTCATTGATATCGGGCGCCAGTACCTCAATACCCATTTGGCTGCATTCGGCGATATAATCAACGACCTTGTCGGTGCTGCCCATTTCATAAGTCAGCAAGGCGGCCATAAATTCAATTGGCCAATGGGTTTTCAAATAAGCTGTCTGGTATGCGATGAAGGCATAGCGGGTCGAATGGCTTTTGTTGAAGCCATAGCCGGCGAATCGCTCGATAAATTCGAAAATCTGCTGTGCCTGGTTTTTCGTCAGCCCTTTATTCGTGCAGCCGGTTATGAATCTTTCTCGCTCCCTGGCGATGGTTCTGGCCTTCTTTTTGCTTATTGCCTTGATTAAGGTATATGCCTCCCGAAGCGGTATGTCACCCAGTGAAAAACAGATTCGCATAACCTGTTCCTGATAGACCATAATGCCGTAAGTTTCCTCGAGGATTTCCTTCATAACAGGGTGCGGCAGGTCCCATTCCGCGCCGTGTTTTCTCTCAATATAATCAGGGATTAGTATCATAGGCCCCGGACGATACAGTGCATTGGCGGCGATGAGGTCCTCAATTCTGTCGGGCCTCATTTTCATCAGCAAGTCCTGCATCCCGCCCGACTCAAACTGAAAAATACCCTTTGTTTTACCACCGGAGAAAAGTTCAAAAACATCTTGGTCGTCAAGGTCGATTTTTTCGAGGTCGATATCTTTGCCGTGAATATCGCTGACCAGTCTTCTTGCCCGTTCAAGAACGCTGAGAGTCTTTAGCCCGAGAAAATCCATTTTTAACAGACCGACTTTTTCGACCATTGGGCCTTCGTACTGGGTTACAATATCGTCATCATCGGAGCCGGGCGCTTTGTAAAGCGGTATGAAATTTGTCAGCGGCTCATCGGCAATGACAACGCCGGCTGCGTGGACGGAAGCATGACGGGCAAGGCCTTCCAGACGTTTGCAGATATCGATAACATCGCGGGTTTGTTCGCTTTGCTCATAAGCCTCTTTTAACTTCGGCTCTGTTTTGAGCGCCTTATCAAGCGTAATGCCGAGAGAATCGGGAACGAGCTTGGCCAATCTGTCGGCCTCAGCTAATGGTACGTTTTTGACCCTGCAGATGTCACGGATGACGGCACGGGCCTTCATCGTTCCAAAGGTTATGATTTGTGCGACGTGGCCGTACTTTTTGCGAACGTAGTCGATGATTTTTGGTCGGCTGGTTTGGCAGATATCGATATCAACGTCCGGCAGCTCGTTTCGCTGCGGATCCATAAAACGCTCGAAAAGCAAATCGTATTTTATTGGGTCAACATCGCACAACCCAAGGCAGTATCCAACGAGTGTGCCTACGGCACTGCCCCTCGCTCCCACAGGGATATTGTTCTCATGTGCGTAGCTGCAGATGTCCCAGACAATAAGAAAATAGCTGGCAAAGCCTTTCGATTTGATTACATCCAGCTCCCTGTCGAGCCGGGCTTTAATCTCATCAGTAATCTGGACGTAGATTTTCTCAGCGTTGTTATAACAAAGTTTCGTCAGGAACTCTTCTGCCCTTGAGCCGTCGGCGGGCTTGAAACTCGGAGCATGACGACTCTTTAAGTCAAGCTCAACATTACATCGCTCTGCAATGGCTAAGGTATTGTCACAGGCTTGGGGCACATCGGCAAAAAGCTGCCGCATCTGTTCGGGGCTTTTCAGGAAAATATCTCTCGGGTAAATCATCCTGTTGGGGTCGTCGGCGTTCCGGCCGGTGCTTATGCAGCATAAACAATTGTGGGCTTCGTAATCATCTTCGTTTAAGAAATGCACATCGTTGGTCAGAACCAGCCCTAAGCCCACTTTTTTAGCAAGGTTTATCAGTGCCTGGTGAATTTGAGGGTCTTCATCCTCATGGTCCTGGATTTCAATGAAGAACCTGTCGGTGCCGAACATTTTTATATAACTTTCTGCGGCGGCAGCGGCGGCGGTTTCATCGCCCCTGGCTAAAAGCGCCGCAAGTTCGCCCTTTAAGCAGGCTGAAGTGGCAATTAAACCTTCATTCAGTTCGCCAAGGATTTCCTTGTCAATCCTGGGCCGATAGTAAAAACCTTCGGTATAGCCAATACTCGCCAGCTTTAAGAGATTGCGATAGCCGGTATTGTTTTCGGCCAAAAGTATCAAATGATAGGCAGCGTCACTGATGGAGCTTTTTTGCCTGTTAAACCTGCTGTCAGGAGCAACATATGCCTCGATGCCAATGATGGGTTTTATATGAGCGGACAGTGCTTTTGTATAAAACTCCACTGCTCCGAACATATTGCCGTGGTCGGTAACTGCAACGGCGTCCATATTGAGCTCTTTGCATCTTTTGAGAAGCCCGTCAAAGCTGATTGCGCCGTCGAGAAGCGAATACTGACTATGCAGATGAAGATGCGTAAACCCTTCAGTTGACATAAATTAAGCCGTCCTTAAAACACGATTACTGCTGATATGATACCGATTGCAGTTTACTCTGTCAAGGCGGCTTTATCTATATTTATCAAAGCGGATATACAAAAAAACCCTTGTGGTAACTATGGGCAGCTATTATAATAGCCAGGTATAATTTGGTTAAGCCAGGGGAGCTAAGTGCTGGTTTTCAAACCGGGATAAAGCTGAGAAATCCGGCACCAATTGGGTGTAAGTTCGATTGATGCGGGATGACCCTATGAACCTGCTCGGGTTAGGACCTGCGAAGGAAGGCGTACAATAAAGAATTAAAGCACTCCTTTGACAGGAGTGCTTTTTTATTAAATTCGAAATAAGAAAGGGAACAAAAATGAAGGAAACTGATATTTCACGGGCAATTATAGGAGAATATAACAAAAGACTGCTGGAGCATCTTGAAAATGACGTGGTTATAGTCGGCGCAGGCCCTGCCGGTCTAACCGCAGCATATTATCTCAGCAGCGCAGGAGTGAAAACAGCAGTGCTCGAAAAAAGACTTTCAATAGGTGGAGGAATCTGGGCGGGGGCCGCAGGTTACAGCATAGTTGTCTTTGAAGATAAAGAGATTTTGGACGAACTTAACATTACTACACGAAAAGAAAAAAATCTGTACATAGCAGATGCAATAGAATTTGCAACAGCCCTGGGCTACAAGGCCAAAAAAGCAGGAGCAGAAATCTTCAACTTAACAGAGGCCGAAGATATTATTCTAAAGACGGACGCTGTTGAAGGCGTTGTAGTCAATAGTACGCACTTAAGGATGGCCGGCCTGCCGGTGGACCCGCTTTGCATTTCTTCGAAATATCTTATCGACGCAACGGGGCATCCGGCCGAGGTAGTCAATATGTTAAAGAAGCGCAGGGGCGACCTTTTCCCAAAAGAATTAATGGAAAGCTTTATGAATGTGGAAGCGGCTGAGACCGGTGTTGTCGAAAAAGCAGGCGAAATTTATCCCGGCCTTTATGTAGCGGGAATGTCTGTGTGCTCTGCATTCAATCTTTGCAGAATGGGGCCGATTTTCGGCGGGATGCTTAAATCCGGCAAAAAAGTGGCCGAGTTGATAATAAATGCAAAATAATCTTCCAACGCCTCAGGAATGTTTCAAGATAATCAAAGAATATCATGTTCCTGAACATATCCTAAGGCATAGTCTGGCCGTCGGCAGATTAGTCGTTTTTTTGGCCGAAAAATTAAAAGAAAAAGGCATAGCAGTAGATGTCGAGCTGGTCGAGAAGGCGTCTCTGCTGCATGATATAGCGAGGGTCTGCGATTTCAAAGAACTGGATTACAGCAGGTTTAATCAGACTGTCACCGTGCAAGATAAAGCAAAATGGCGGCAGTTAAAAGAGAAATACAAAAACACCTCCCACGAAATCGCTACTTATGATATTCTCAAAGAAAAGTATCCGCAGGTTGCCCTGACGATAAAAAGACACAGATATATGGCGATGCTGGATGAAAAAGAAAGGCCGGATACCTGGGAAGAAAAATTGGTCTGTTATGCAGATATGCGGGTTATGCACGATAAGATTGTGCCGTTGAGACAACGTCTTGAGGACGGACATAAAAGAAACGTGCATTTACACGGAAGTCTGGCCCAGAGCAGGATAAACACGGCTAAAATCGACCCCCTAATCTATAAACTGGAAAAAGAGATTTTTGATAAAATCGGCCTGGAGCCGACAGAAGTTACGGATGAATTTATTGATTCGTAGCTCTGCCACAGGTACGGAAATGAGCAAAGACAGGATTAAGAAGCTGCTTGTTTTCAGGAACTTCGCTGCGTGGCTCTTATACCTGAAACAACAGTTACTATGAGCATAAGAACAAATGTCACGGTGGCGAACCAGTATCCCCACGTTGCCGTTTGGACGTGAGCCATTTTTATGACCACCGTTGCAATGGCAAAGGACTGTAAAAACATCTTTATCTTGCCGGAAAAAGTGGCAGCAAAATCTATGCCCCTGGCTTCGGCGATATGACGCAGTGTGGTAACATAGGCCTCTCTTAAAATGATAATCCCGGCCACCGACCAATGAATAACAGCCAGAGCTGCCGGGCCAAGACCGAAGAGTTTGGGCTCACCGATTATGGCAAAACAGGTAAAAGCGCCGCAGACAAGGACCTTGTCGGCCAGCGGGTCGATCATTCTGCCGAACTTGCTGGTAACCTTTAATTTCCTTGCAATAGCGCCGTCAACCATATCGGTCAGGCCGGCAACGACAAAAAGGATAAAGGCGACATCAAGAAAATCGGGAAAGGCAAGTCCCCCCTCGGCATAACGCTGCGGTGCATAAAGAATCATAATCAGGAAGATGACGGTCAAAACGAATCGGCCTAAAGTCAGGATGTTCGGAATCTGCTTTAGCATAATTCAAAGTTTAATTCTGCCTCAGACATAATTCAATATTAAATCTGCCGTACGAGTAAATCGTAATCTTTGCTGCCTGTAACCTCGACATCAATAAATTGGCCGGGCTTCGCTGAACATCCCTCTATTATACAGACGCTGTCGATATCGGGTGCCTGGCCGTAGAAACGCCCCCGCGCGGTGCCGTCGTTATCGACCGAGTCAACCATACAAATAAGGTTAGTGCCGATTCGGGTCTTGTTTTTGGAAAAAACAATTCTCTGCTGGGTGAGCATTAACTTTTCCACTCGTTGTTCTTTAAGCTCATCGGGGACCTGGTTGGACATTTCGGCTGCGGCTGTACCCAATTCACGGTAGTACCTGAAACAGCCGAGTGCATCAAATTGGGCCCTTTTGACAAATTCAACAAGCTCCTCAAATTGTGAGTCGGTTTCACCGGCAAAGCCGACTATTATGGTTGTTCGCAGAACAACATCCGCAATTGACATCCGCAGTTTCTCAATGAGAGAATAAATACGCTCTTTAGTATCACCGCGACGCATATCCTTTAAGATTTTATCGTTTATGTGCTGGATTGGGATGTCAAAGTAATTCGCAATTTTTTCACTGGATGCGACGGTCTCGATTAGCTGCTCGTCAATTCCCATTGGGTACAGATACATCAGCCGAATCCATTTTAGCGGCTCGATTTTTTCAAGCTCCTGGAGCAGCTTGCTCAGGCCGTTTTTTATCTTCAAGTCCCGGCCCCAGTAAGTCGTGTCCTGTGCGATGATATTTAATTCGACTACTCCTGCTGAGGCCAGCTCGGCGGCTTCGGCGAGGATAAGCTGCTGAGGTTTGCTTCTAAACGGGCCTCTTATTGCAGGTATAGTGCAAAAAGAGCAGTTGTGAGCGCAGCCCTCACTAATTCGAAGATACGCCCAGTGGGAAGGTGTAATAAGTAATCTGGCCCTGTCGTCAGCTACTATATCCGGTGAGTGGTCGATGTAAACTTCAGGGGTATTTGAAACGAGGGTTTTCCTGATTATTTGGACAATGTTGTCTCGCTCTCCGAGGCCCACAACGGCATCTATGCCATTTGTCTGTTCAAGTAATCGGTTTCCTAATCTTTCTGACAAACAGCCGGTAACAATAACCTTTTTTACACTGCCGATGGTTTTGAATTTTACGGCATGTTTTATGGCCTCAAGGGCTTCGGCTTTTGCCGGAGCAATGAAACCGCAGGTGTTGATTACAACAACATCTGCGTCGCTGGCCTCGGCGGTTATGAGAAAATCTGCCTCCACAATCTGTGCCAGCATTTTTTCGCTATCGACCACGTTTTTCGGACAACCCAAAGCAATAAATCCTACCGTAACGGGTTGTTGCCGTTTTTTCTTTGTCATAAACCCAAAGTAACAAAAAAACACTGTTTGGTCTAATATTTTGATTTGGTAAGACCGGAAGATATTTTGGGAAATATGGGCGATTTCGTGGAACTTTATTAAAATATGCTTGTAAAGTAGAGAAATATACAATAAAATGACCTTCAGTACCGTTTGCGTTTGCGCCAAAGGTGTTTTTTTAAGATAGAGATACACTATCTACGGGACATAGCAGGGAGTAAGGCCCGCTTAAACCGACGCGTTAGGCGGTTTTGGATTATGGGTAGCACCAGCAACAAAATCACTCACAGCCAAAAGATAATAGGCTTTTTTGCTGTGATAACTATCCTGTCTATTTGCGGCTGTGGAGGGTTTTTTGATGAAAAAGCCACAGAAATCCAGTCAAAAAGCATCCTGAGCGACTTGAGCGCAATTAAAACAGTGCCCGACTCCAATATTTCTGTCCCCTATATATACAAACAGCCTCCCGAGATTCTCGAAACAAAAGACGGCGTAAAGCTGTTCTACTTCACTAGGTATCACACTGTTGATAAACTCTCAGGACTTATTAAAGAGCAGCTTGGTTATAAGGTCAGCCAAAGCCCAGCTACCAATCAGTTGATAATTAAGTGTCCAAACCATCAAGAGGCTCAGATAGCCCTGCAGTTCCTAAAGCAGGTCGATGTACCACCCATTCAGGTCAGAATAGACTGCCTCGTATCCGAACTTTATGCGGATGTAACTATGGACTGGGAGACTACCATAAAAATAGAAAATCTATTTGGCGAGAAAATCTATCTCGGCGGCAAAACAGTCCAAGAAGTATTAACAGAAAGTACAGTCATAGAAGTATTAAAACCTGCATTTCCCGGTGCTTCCTTGCGCGAGAAAGCACGGGAATTAATAGGCCTTAAGGTCGGATACTCGAAGAATCTTGGGTTACTCG
>Ga0307380_10007224_pt1 | contig 14473 bp, 12 predicted proteins | sample UN3MG_FD_202239 | JGI IMG/M metagenome (GOLD analysis project Ga0307380, IMG submission 202239) | Soil microbial communities from Risofladan, Vaasa, Finland - UN-3 | ecosystem: Environmental > Terrestrial > Soil > Coastal area > Acid sulfate soil | place: Finland: Risofladan, Vaasa | collected... | reverse complement strand
CTTAAAGAAAGACACAAAAAAAGTCGCTGGTGTTCTTACTCGTTCTGATATTTTTAAAAACCCTGATGAAGAGCAAATCGCGTTGATTATGAGCACGAAACCATACACCGTGCTGAAAGACGAAGACTTATCAACCGCTGCAAAGCTTCTGTATGAACATCGAATCCATGGTTTGCCGGTGGTTGATAAAAGAAAGAATCTAGTTGGCATCATCAGCCCGACCGATGTGCTCAAAGCGTTAGATGATAAATATGATGATATCGTTGATAACTATTTTACAAGAAATCTAGTTCCGGTGTACCAGGACACCCCAATTACAATCATAATGGAAATCATTAATGTGACCAGCGAGACCGCACTTCCGATCCTTAATAAAGAATGCGAGCTTGGTGGTATCGTCAGCGAAGGCGATTTGTTTAAACTCAGCCATATTAAAGAAAGTGTATCCCAGACCAACCTTGGTATGGGTGGTGACGAAGATGATTGGACATGGGAAGGAATCAGGGACACGATTCGGTTGTATTATTCGACAACAAAAGTTGATCTCCCACCAGTTGCCGTAAAAGAGATTATGATTACGAATGTCATTAAAGCGTATAAGAATGACCCGATTTCTGAAATCGCCCGAAAAATGATAAAAAACAAAATCAGCCACGTTCCCGTGGTCAGCCCTGAAAACAAACTTCTGGGAATGGTGACCGATATTGATCTGATGGCATGCATGTTTAAATCCTCCAAATGAATTTCCTTTGATGACATGGGAGAATTCCACCGATGCCACAAGATATCTACGATAAAATAATGATATTAGCTAAACGGAGGGGGTTTATCTATCCATCTTTTGAAATCTACGGTGGTATCGCAGGGTTTTATGATTATGGGCCACTTGGTTCTCAGTTAAAAAACAATGTCGAGAATCTCTGGAGAAACTTCTATCTTTTAAAGGATAATTGTATCGAAATATGTACACCGACGATTACCTTGTATGACGTTTTAAAAGCATCGGGGCATGTTGAAGAGTTCACAGATCTGACCGTTGATTGCAGTCGATGTAAACGATCCTACAAAGTAGAGGATATCATCAAAAAAGATATGTCTCTTGAACAAGCGGTGAAGGAAGATAAAATCATCTGCCCAACCTGTGGTTCCCCTTTACATGACGCCCATCCGGTTAATCTCATGTTTGCAACCACGATTGGCATCGGTGAAGGAAGAAAAGCATTCTTACGACCGGAGACCGCCCAAGGAATTTTTACGAATTTCCATCTCCTGTATCAGTACAACAGGAAGAAACTCCCGTTTGGTGTTGTTCAAATCGGAAAAGGATATCGTAACGAAATCTCTCCACGACAAGGAACACTTCGACAACGAGAGTTTTCCATGGCAGAAGCAGAGGTGTTCTTCGATCCGCAGGATAAGACGCATCCGTATTTTAACACGATAAAAGACAAAGAATTGTTTCTTTTTGATAACGAAAAAAACTGGAAAATCTCGGTTGCTGATGCAGTAAAAAAGAAAATCATCAACAATCAAGCTCTTGCCTACTACATGTATCTCACCCAGGAATTTCTCCTTTCCGCAGGGGTAGACCCCAAGAAGTTTCGATTTCGGAAACATGCAGCAGATGAACTAGCGCACTATGCAACCGAATGTTGGGATGCTGAGCTGAACAGTAAACGGTTTGGATGGGTGGAATGTGTCGGAATCGCTGACCGGTCTGCATATGATCTGAATGCACATATTGTCGCCTCAAGCGTAGATATGTACGCGTTACGACCGTTTGAAGAGCCTAGAGAAGTAAGTGTAAAAAAAATAGTTCCTAAAATGAACATTCTTGGACCGCGATTCTCAGGAAAAGCAGGAAAAATCAAGGAACAACTTGAACAAATGGATGCAGCCACGGCAAAAAAAATTACTGTGACAATCAATGGTGAATCAATCGACATCCAGAAGGATTGTTACGATATTGTTGAGGTGAAAGAAAAGCAAAGTGGCGAAAAATTTGTCCCTCATGTCATTGAACCATCTTATGGAATCGACCGGATCCTGTATTTCATTCTCGAACATAACTATGTTGAAGCAAAGAAAAACGAGGAGGAATACACGATTTTGAAACTGACTCCCTTGGTGGCACCTATTAAGGTTGGGGTCTTTCCGTTGATTGGCGATGACGCACTCGTCCGGATCGCAAAAAAAATCGATAGCATGTTAAGGAACCAAGGAATCGCAACATACTATGATGAGGGTGGGACGATTGGGCGACGGTATGCACGTATGGACGAGATAGGGACCCCGTTTTGTGTCACCGTTGATCATGACTCATTGATCGATGAAAAGGTAACGATACGAGACCGTGATACTACCAAGCAAGAACGAAAAAAAATACAGGATATTGCTACGTATCTCAAAGGGAAGATATCGTTCTGATTATCTAGAAAGTTTTCACTGTTTTTTCTACGACCTCCAATGCTTCGTCTATTTCTTCAGAAGAGATAGTCAATGGCGGACGGAATCGTATGGTGACTGCCCCGCAGGTGAGGACAAGAAGGTTGTTTGCATAGAGTTTGTTTTTCAGCTCGTCTCTTTTTTGTGTGGTTGGTAAATCAAAGGCGCACATGAGACCTCTTCCGCGTGCATTTGAGATCTTCGGTGGATATTTCTTCTCAATTGCTTCTAATCCTTGGAGTAATCGTTTCCCTTGCATCTCCGCATTCTTCACCAGGTGTTCCTTTTCGATGATCTCAAGGTATTTTTGACAGCGAACCATGTCGACGAGGTTCCCGCCCCATGTTGAATTCAGTCTGCTTGGGACATTGAAAACGTTCTCTTTAACCTCATCAACACGATCACTTACCATGATACCACAGACTTGTGTCTTCTTTCCAAACGCAAGGATATCTGGTTCAAAATCAAAATGCTGGTACGCCCACATCTTCCCGGTCAGTCCGACACCACTTTGTACTTCATCAACGATGAACATCATCTCATGGTCATCACAGAGTCGACGGAGCTCATGGAAGAACTCCTTACGGAAATGATTATCCCCACCTTCACCCTGGATGGGTTCGATGATGAGAGCAGCGATATCATCAGGGTTCTGTACTATCGCGTTTTCTATCTCAGCCACCGCGTGTTTTTCTCGTTCTTTTACATCGCTAAGGTTTGCATCGGTGAGCGGGAATCGTATCTTTGGGTTGTCGATCCGTGGCCAGTCAAACTTCGTGAAATATTTTATTTTATTCAGATTAAAGGTATTGGTCATGGAAATGGTATATCCTGTTCTGCCATGAAATGCTTCTTTGAAATGAATGATTTGTCTACCTTTCTCTTCGTTTCCTTTGGCAATGTTTTTACGTATTTTCCAGTCAAACGCTGTCTTCAGACTATTTTCTATGGCGAGTGCTCCTCCAGCAATAAAAAACAGGTGGTGAAAGTGTTTTGGGACTGCGTATTTTGCAAAGGTGTCGACAAACTCGGCCATCTCAATCGTGTAAATATCAGAGTTCGTAGGGTTATTGATCGCGATTTCTCCTAGCTTTTCGATAAACTCTTGGGTTGTCATTGCAGGGTGGTTGCATCCGAGGGGTGCGGTTGCGAAAAACGAGAACCCGTCAAGAAAATATTTTCTGGTTCGAGAATCATAGATTCTACATCCCTTGCTTTTTTTGAGATCCAAGACGAGGTCAAATCCATCTGCAAGCATGTATCTTCTAAGAGTTTTATGGACATCTGTTGGTTTCATCGACATAGCACCAATTCCCCTTTATAATAAAATGGTTACCTGTTTGAGCGGTATCTCTCCTTGTTATAAAATAATATCGGTCAATTTTTTACGGAAGGTCTACGTATTTTCCAAGGGGATTGTTTTCTCCTTGAATTTAATGCCCATTTCTTCTAATTCGTCTAGGATAGGGTTGTAGATTTCTGGAATGACTGGGATATGAACACCGGTCATGTTGATTTCTTTGTTTAGAATCATCTTCACTGCGATTGCTGCGGGAAGGGCAACGGTGCGTGCAACAGATGTATCGCCATCAGGGATACCGTAGTCGACTAAGGTTGAGGTTACATATTCCTTTTTCGAGGGATATTCTGCGATGAACTCATGATGCATGACGACCATGTCTCTCTCATGATCACCCATGGACATCTTTTGTAAGGTGAGCACATTCAGATAATCCAAAGGAGTGTTTTTGTCTTTTGGCAACAGGGTGTCACTAAAAAGACCGAGCCACTCAAGGCGCTTTATTACCGCGGAGTATGGTTTAAGACCGAGATATGATGCTGTTGCAACTGGGAGGTTATCCTTTGGTTTCGCACCGACTAATTGTCTGGTGAGATCCCTATATGTTTTACCTGTAAATCCCGTCGGGAGTTCTTCGCTGAGCCACCCAAGCGCAACGATATTCCGTAAGGTCTCGCACCATCCAGTCATCCTGAACGTCCCACGATACACGGTTGCTGCATCTTTTAAACAATAGTTCTCGAACAGTTGTTCACCAGGGATTGAAATCTCCTTGCCTTTTTCCAACCATTTCGCTGCGTTACGGGACGCGAGAAGGACCCCTCGTGGTGACCATGAAAACTTGTACCCGAAAGGATTGTTGTTTGCTTCATGAGACGGAAGAGCACCGGTCGTTGATCGGAAGCTTATGACCTTTCCTTTGTTCTTTTCTACTTCATGGATAATCCTCATTGCAGACATATGGTCAATGCCAGGATCAAGACCGCATTCGTTGAGGATGATGATCCCTGCAGCCTTTGCTTTCGTATCCAACGCCTTCATCGTATCGCTGACATATGAGGTTGTAATCAAATGTTTCTTATGTTTAATGCACATCTGTGCAACCTTCACATGATATGTATAGGGTAAAAGACTTACTACAACATCTGTGTTGGAAACGAAATTCTCTACTTTTTTATCATCGTTGACATCTAAATGAAACGCCGCCCCCTGTGGATGTCCGTCGATCATCTGTTCTGCTTTGCTGACGGTCCTACTTGCCATGATTACATGAAAATCAGGCTCATCTAAAAGATATCGAATCATCGGTCGAGATACCATGCCTGCGCCAAGAACAAGTATTTTTTTCATACCATTGCCTCCAAATGTGTCGAGCTGCCAAGCAGCGAAACAAATGACCTTATAAATATTTGTTGATGTAGTGATACGCAGGAGTTAGTTTCCCTTGATACAAAACCACTGCGTTTTTTATCTCAGCAGGTAACACTACTTTTTTAAAATCATAAACTGTGAAATCAGCGTTCATAATCTCAGGAACAAACCGTAAGAGGATTTCACTAAACGACTGGGACGCCTCCCGTGGTAACTCACAAGGGAGATTATCAACTGCCATTACGATAATACCATCGCCTTCGTATCCATCTGTAATCGTATCGGTTCTGGGATGGTAGATAAAAACAGGGTTATCCGAGGACGTTGTTTTCTCCGTGAACTCAATGGCACCATTGACATCAGAACTAATATCACCAATTACCCTAAGACGCAGCTTCTCTTTCTTTGAAAAGGTTTTTTTAAGATAGTCCTTGGTGAGGAGACGTGGATATTGTGTGTTCCAGAAAATACAATTCATAAGAATAGAAAGAGAGGGAATATACCGCTCAAAGACTGAACGGTATCCTTCAGGATGGTGGTAATAATCCTGCAAATCAAATTTTTTGCCAGGTGTTGCAGGTTCAACCATGTGTTCTTCTTTGAAAACAACCTTATATATGACTTTATTTGATGGGTTGTTAACCACCGATTCGATTTCCCCTGGTTTTATTTCTTGTATGGGAAAAACATCAAGTATTTCTTGAGCACCAATGGACACATTACCATATCCAGAAAAACCGATGATAAGTGGCGTTAACGAGGGGGGTAATCCCTCCGTTTTTATCTTTTTGCCAACAGCAGTGAAGTGTTTCTTTATTTCATCTAAATCCTTGTAATGAATCGTCTGTTTAATCTCGCGGAAAGGAGTGTCTATCTGCTCCCAATGTAATCGTTGTCCAAACGTCCATAAGGTGTCAACCATCCCCCCAAGACCAGCAAACCTACCGAAAAACACTAACCGTTTCCCATTTCTGTCAACAATACGCTCATAATCAATTAAGGTACAGCCCATTTCCATCATTTTCTTCAGCATCGGCATATTGTACTTCTGACCTTTGATGGTATGGGAAAAAAACACATAGGTTTTGCCTTGTTCAAAAAAATCAACAGGGATTTCTTTTACAGCAAATACCACTGAACTCGGTGTGAGGTTATCCTGAACATGAGCACCAACCTTTTGATATGCATCTTCTGAGAAAATTCGGATATTCGAAGGTTGGATAAACGTCTCGATACCGTATTTCTTTTTCAGTTCCAATACATGCTCCGGGGTGAGCGGGACTCTCCGTTCCCAGCGATTTTTATCTTCTCGTCGTATACCTAGTGCTGCTTTCATGCGATAACACCCGCGACTCCCCATCTTTTGTCGTTTAATAGGTTTTCCGGGTGGTTCTTTCTTACAATCTGAAGAAAAAAGGTGAGGAGAGAGAGAAGAAGGGAGGAGAAGAAAGGAGGAAGGGAGACTCCCCTCTCTCTTATGTTTTTAGAGTATGAACTACGATAGGCTGATACTATTAATCTCGCTGAGATCGCCAAGATTGTTCATTTTTACCATCGAGTCAGAAACCGTGTATAGGACGTCACCAATATACAATGTTCTGGTGATGTCAGTGCTTGAAGAGCCCCAGTACCAGTAGTAATCGGTATTCTGTTGTTGTATTTCCTCGGGGGTTTGGTGGGTGATCCGACCTTGGTATTCAAAGCCGTTGTCAAGGCTGAGTCCATAGACATACGCACCTTGGAAGGTGAACTCCCCAAAGAGCGTTTCTTTTCCGTTACTGTTGATGTATTTGTCTTTGACTTCCTGGAGAATCTCATAGAGACTTACAGGGATGACAAGGAGTTCTTTTTCTCGATCAAAGAGAAAAGCTTTATGGTCATAGAGAGCAGGGCTATCTGTTCCACGATCACCGATTACAACCTTTGCGACTTCTTTTGGGTTCTCAAAGTCACTGACATCAAACAGAGCGATTTTCAGGCCAAGAATCGCAGTATAGTAGATCGCCCCTGGTGTGTGGACTTTATCTTCATCGATGGTTGGGTCGACTTCTTTTCCAATACCGATGATATGGGTTTCATCATAGGGATGGAGGTACTCGGAGTATCCGGGGATCTTTAACTCTCCAAGAATCTTTGGATGGTATGGGTCAGATAAATCAACCGTGAAAAGTGGATCAACTTGGACAAAGGTGACAAGATACGCTCGATCTCCAAGGAAGCGTGCCGCATAAATGGATTCGCCAGGTGCGATGTTCTCAATCTGGGATACCTGTTTAAGATCTTCATCAAGGATATAGATGTTGTTGCTGGATAGAGAACTTTCCCCCCAGTTGTTTCCAACAGTCGTTGCAATTCTGAAGAATCCGTTATGCTCATCCATGGAGAACTGGTTTAGGATATGACCAAGGACCTCCCCCTGGGCGATATAGGTGACGTTGCCGGTGTTAATGGAGATTTTATGCAGGATTGTGGTTTCTTGATCGTTGACGGATGATGAACCTCCTTCGGTTCGGTATAACAATGGATAGTACGGATAATGGAGTGATGCGAGGAAGATGTTGTTTTTTGACACATACATTGTTTGGGAGCTTCCGAGCATGAAGCTTTTCTCAATGATATCGTTGGTATCAAGGTTCAATGAAATGACATGGGTCAAGGTATCTGAAAGCTCTGGAACATCAACATAGTAGATGTCACCAGCTGAAATGTTTTTACTTACATTATCGATATGGATTTGAGGGATGTTGAGGGTGAAGTTTTTTTCATCAAGAGCATAATAAATATTATAAGTGTATTCTGTTGCGACCACGTAAACGAATTCATCAATTAATCGGGCATCAAAATATCCACCGTCAATCCTGATTTCTTTTATCAGAGACGGGTTGGTTCGTTCACCAAGATCGTAGACATTAATGACGGTTTGTGAGACACCACCCCACCACATACCAGGCCGGGATATCTCCCCTTTAACACCATCTTCGAACAGAGGATAACCGTAAAAACCACCAGAATCTCCAAAGACCACAAGGCGGTCACCACGGATGAAGATGTTATTGATGGTGACATTCGTAATTCTAATCTGAGAAAGAATTGCTGCTCCAAACACTGGATATGCTCTAAGGATATAAACGGTCTGATTTGCGACCACATAAAGGTATGATCCATCTGTTTTCACAATATCAGGTTCGTCAACACCTGCGACCTGTACATTAGTCGTTGAATAGGAAGGAGGCGCCTTACCACCTTGCGTTGCGCCGTCACCGCTAGCTCCTGATTCGGATTTTGAAAACATAAGATTAAGGGAATCGTAATATCGTCCCTGGTTAACTCCTGTTTCGTACCGTTTATGCAGGAATTCAAGAAGTTCATCATACGATTGGAATGTATTCAGTTTATAGGTATAGGCGCCTTTATCAAGTGGTGAAAGACTAATCACTGCCACAAGACTTGCGCAGACCAGCAAACTTACTAGTAATATTCCTGTTAGTTGTTTGGTTTTCTTTTCCATAGCGATCACATCACATTTGAGTTAATTCTGGTTATATCTGTCAGAGTTTATATAGTGTCTGAAAACGTTTGGTAAAAACCAAACAACCCCCCGGTATTGTTTCGGTTATCCCCTGTCTATGTATAAATAGTAATATAATATCATGATTAAGTGATGGGAAAACGAACATTACTGAAGAAAACCGATGTGCTAAGCGCCTCGGAAATCGGTCAGTATCAATACTGCTCATACGGATGGCTGTTACAACGATGTGGGTACGAACCAGAGTCGCCGTTTCTGGAATCAGGCAAACAGGCGCATGTCGCGTTGGGGAATACTCTAGATGGTTTTGAAACAAAGATACGGTATTCACGATGGTACACACTCCTTGGTTTTGTGGTGTTGTGTGTCGCGTTTCTTCTGATTCTTTTCGGGGTGATTTTATAGAGTTACTTTTTTTTGGTATTTTATTGATGATGGGTGCAGTGGTTCTCTTTGCATATGGGATAAGAATACGATCTTCTGTACGGGAGAAAAAGAAATCGTACGGCATCCCTGAGGGAATGATTCTGTACTCTGATTTGAATGTTCCAGCAACACCGTTCTTCTCAAAGCGTTCTCGTCTGACAGGAAAACCAGATTACATTATACGAAGAGAAAACCACGTTATACCAGTGGAGGTAAAATCAGGGGGAGGATCGCATCCGCATCACAGTCAGATACTTCAGCTTGCTGCGTATTGTCAGATCCTAGAGGATACATCAGGAGTGTTTGTCCCTGAGGGTATCCTTGTCTATAATAATGTACCATACACGATTTCGTTTGATCCGAAATTGCGGTTCGAGCTAGAATCAGTGATGAAAACCATGCGAGCCTCACTACGAAGTGGTAGTGTTCAGAGGAATCACCAGGAGGCTGGTCGGTGTCGTCGTTGTTCAATGAGACGATATTGTACTGATGTGGTTCGGGAGGCTTTTTAATTCCATAAAAATAAAGGGTTTTTAGCAAAAGTAATATACTTATCTTGTATTGTAACCAATCTATCTGAGAACGCTATGGGATATAGTATGAAGAAAGGTCATGGCATCGGTTTCGGGAAGGCTATCTTATTTAATGAACATTTTGTCGTATATGGGATCCCATCGATTGTCTCTGCGATTGGGAACTATACGGTTGCAAAGGTCGACCCGTCTGACAAGCTAGGATTCACACTTACGGATAAACGACCTGCGACTCCGAAATATAAGGAAGATAAGCTTGGTCAGCAGAAGGAATCCTTTGACCTGATGTTTAAGAAACTGGGTGTTGACCTTTCAAAAAAAGGAATCAATATAACCCTTGAGGGAAATCTTTATGCAGCCAGTGGTATTGGTGCATCCGCAGCATCCTGTGTCGCTGTCGCCCGTGCGCTTGCTGAATATTTTGAGATGAACCTATCTGATGAGGAGATCAACGACATCGCATATGAAGGCGAGAAAGGGTATCATGGGACGCCGTCCGGTGTGGATAATACTGCATCGACCTATGGAGGATTAATCTGGTTTCAGAAAGGCGATAAGAACATCATCGATCGGATTACATTGTCAAACCCTGTGGAGATCGTCATCGGAAACACTGGGAAGGTGACCGATACGAAGGCAGCGGTTGACGGTGTCAAGCAACGCAAAGAGATGAGCCCGAAGAAGTATCAGGAGGTTTTTGATCGGGCTGAGAACATAGCATATCTTGCGAAACGTGCGATTCATGATAGCTCGTTACACGATGTTGGAAAGCTGATGAATGAAAACCATAAACTACTTCAGCAGATCGAGGTGTCATCTCGTGAGCTTGATTTTCTGGTAAGTATTGCTCGTGAGGCTGGTGCCTTGGGTGCAAAGCTGACTGGTGGCGGCCTGGGGGGGAACATGATTGCATTAACACCAGGGAAAGATCTGCAGAACAAGGTTGCGACCGCCATTGAGAAAGAAGGGTTCCAGACGGTGAAAACCATTATTGGAGCATCTCGAGAGGAAGTAGAGTAAGTATGTATCTTCGTCCGTTTCTTACGCAGCTGGAAGAGCAGGATAAATTGGTTCGGATAAAAAAAGAAGTCTCCGTGAAGTACGAGATTGCTAATATTATGTGCTCTCTAAATGAGAAGCCAGTGATTTTTGAGAACGTCAAAGGCTATGAGTTCCCGGTGTTTGGGGGAATTACCTCTGATCGTAATATCATCGCGCAGGGGTTAGGGACGACGAAGGAGAAGTTGATGATGAAGTTGGTAGACGGCCTGCGTCACCCTCAGGTCCCTGAGGTGATGGAGAACGGCCCGTGCCAGGAAGTCGTGATTAGGACTCCTGATTTGAAGAAATTACCTTTATTATTTCATTTGAATGGTGACGGTGGAAGGTACGCGACCGCGACCGTTGCGACCATCAAGGACCTGCAGACCGGTCGGAATGTCGCGTATCATCGGTTGATGGAGCGGGGACAAAACCGGTTTACTGCACGGTTGATCAAGGGTCGGCAGACACGAACGACATATGATCGAACGGCAGATGATTTGGAAATGGCGGTATGTATCGGCAATTCTATCTCCGTGATGATTGCTGCATCGCTCGGCCCGCCGTCTGGTGTTGATGAGTTTTCTATTGCAAATGCCTTATATCCTATGAAGATGGTGAAATGTAAAACGAAGAAACTTGAGGTCCCCGCGGAGTCTGAGTTCGTCATCGAAGGTCGGTTGACCAAGGAAGTGGATAAGGAAGGTCCGTTTGTTGATTTGACAGAGACGCGTGATTTCGAGCGTACAGAACCAGTGTTCGTCGTGGATTGTATCACGCATCGGAAGGATGCGATGTATCAAGCGTTGATCCCTGGGCGGCTGGAGCATAAGACACTCATGGGGATGCCGAAAGAGCCGACGATCTATGCAGAGGTCAGCAAGGTTGCTGCTTGTAAGAATGTCCTGGTGACGATGGGTGGTGGCTCATGGCTACATGGAATAGTGCAGATTTCCAAGAAGCATCCTGATGATGGGAAGAAAGCTATTGACGCAGCTTTCAATGGACATAAAAGCATGAAACATGTCGTAATCGTCGATGATGATGTTGACATTTATAATCCAAATGAGGTGGAATGGGCAATCGCAACCAGGTTCCAAGCAGGCAAGGACCTGGTGGTGAAACAGGACCAACCAGGTAGTTCCCTTGATCCGTCCTCGAAGCAGGAGGAAGGGAAGAAAGCACTCACCGATAAGGTCGGGGTGGATGCAACAATCCCGTTCGATGTTGACAAGAGTAAATATGAGATTGTGAAATATTCAAAAGTGAACCTTGATGATTACCTTCGGTAGAGGAAAATATAAGGTGTGGCTTAAGTACGAGAAAATCGGTGATGATCTGGTTTTTTTTCTCGGTGGAGGAGAACGTTCTCATATCGGTGGTGCAGTGATTGGAGAGCCTGGGAAGAAAATAAAAGTGGTCCGGTTGACCGGTCATTTTGATGATATTGTTCTCCTACCAATTGCAAAAGCAGCCTGTAAGAAATACAAGACGAAGGTAGTCGCCATCGGCGGGGTGCATGTGAAGAAGGCAACAAAAGAGGAAATTGATCTGCTGGTGGAGAATTGTAAGAAATTGGCGAAGAGAATTTGATGGATTAATGATTAAATATTCGTTTAGTGACCAGAGTAGCATAGCTTCCTTTGGGTAATGAAAACTCCACCTGTATCTTATAGCGTATCCTGTTTGCTTTGCTGTTGATTTCATCTCTTTGTGGTTCTGAGATCGTACAACCCTCTGGAATAAGCAATATCTGTCGTGCCCGTGTTTTAAAGAAATTCCCGGTTTCATTCTCAATAGCAAAATCAGCAAGAGAAAGATTCTCTTTTGCAAGCACATGGCCAACAATCCTTTGTTCACCTTCAGAAAACAACATAGTCTCACTGATTGTTTGAAATGTTTGTGGGATGTTTTCCCTTTCCGGTTTGGTAAGATTTGTATAAAAAAGTAACGCTCCTATCCCATATTCAACGGAGTACAACTTTTTTTTCTCAACACCCTCTTTTACTATTTCTTTAACACATTCATTCCATAAATAACTCTGGTATGCGTTCACAAACATCTCCCGGAGGTGCGCAGGAATCTTGCGGTATGCTGCTAACCAGCTCTTCGTCTGTAATTACTCTTTAATTACGAGTGCAAAAGTCTTGTTGTTCACTCGTACCTTTGATAAATCATCCCAACACGAGAGTATCTTTCGTTTCTCATCCTTACTCTTCTTTGATTCAGATTTCTGATACGCGGTCAAATATTGCTTCACCGCAGTTCCATACTGTTTTCGTACGATATATTTACCAATAAATCCCTGATCAATGACGCTTCCAAACCGTTGTGAATCAAAATAATTCGGCACACCAGACAGAGGAATTTCTGCTGCATTCCTATAAATACCGTCTAGTTCGTCCTCACTTACATCGCGTACCGTAATCATAAACCGGTTTCCTACAAGATCACCAATCTTGATCTTCTTCCGAACGTACCCAACATACGTAAGAACCATCGATTCCATCTTCAGACCTTGGACATTGTATTTTGTCGGAACAGACACATATTGCCGAGCCAGTGCATGCTTATCCTTTAATCCCGCATACCCGATCTCAAATAGGGAAATGCGAAGCCGCTGTGCAATCCGACGAATCGCATCAAACGTGTCAACCTGCTGCGTCTCAAGTAAAAACACCGTATGCTCGTCCTTCTCAGCGGACATAGCAAAGTTCGGTATTTCCTCAACAACGAAATCAGTAGGCAGCTGCTTTAACTTCATAGGTAAAACAAAAACACTAAAATAATCAGAGCATATAACCCTGTGCATACGGGGGTTAGTATCATATGTATCTATCGAAAGAAGAAGAAAAAATCCTCCATGGAGAACAGGGGGAAGTCCCAGAACGCATGCTCCGATTGCTTGTTCAACTCGGTGATATTTACGGAGCGGACAAAATGATTCCAGTCGGTTCTGTACAAGTCGCTGGTGTCTCCTACAAATCCATTGGAGACCCAGGAACCGAGTTCCTCGAGGACCTTGCAGTTAAAGGAGCAAAAGTAAAGGTCTTAACGTTCCTGAACCCGGCTGGTATGGATCTGGAAAACTGGGAGGCTCTGAAATTCCCAAAAGAGTTTGCAAAAAACCAGCTGCGGGTCATTGACGCCTTCAAAAGCATGGGTATCGTGATCACGGCGACCTGCACGCCGTACCTCGCAGGAAACCTCCCGCGGTTCCGCGAACACATCGCTTGGTCAGAAAGTAGCGCAATCTCATTTTCCAACTCGGTGATTGGCGCACGGACAAACAGAGAAGGAGGACCTTCTGCACTTGCTGCAGCTATACTTGGGAAAACACCAAACTACGGGTACCATCTCTGGGAAAATAGACAACCTACCATCAAGGTAAAGATAGAAACCGATCTTATTTTCGACGCGGACTTTGGTGCACTTGGGTATCATGTTGGTAAACAAGTAAAAAACAAAATCCCGTACTTCACCGGAATAAAAGACGCTGATACAGATCATCTTAAAGCATTGGGTGCAGCGATGGCGGCATCCGGAGCTGTCGCTCTCTATCACATTGAAGGACTCACCCCAGAAGCAGACCTGGTGAAAAAAGATCACCTTGAGACCATCACGGTGACAAAAAAAGAGCTTGACGAGGCATACGCGAAACTCAACACCGGCAAAGAACCTGACATCATCATCCTCGGCTGCCCACACGCCTCCCTACGGGAAATATCATCTGTTGCTGAGAAACTCAGAGGAAAACATTTAAAGAAACCTGTCTGGGTATGCACCTCCCGGATGATGAAAGAAGCAGCAGATCGCATGGGGTATTCC
>Ga0307380_10007222_pt1 | contig 14473 bp, 17 predicted proteins | sample UN3MG_FD_202239 | JGI IMG/M metagenome (GOLD analysis project Ga0307380, IMG submission 202239) | Soil microbial communities from Risofladan, Vaasa, Finland - UN-3 | ecosystem: Environmental > Terrestrial > Soil > Coastal area > Acid sulfate soil | place: Finland: Risofladan, Vaasa | collected... | reverse complement strand
CATCCTCACCGAGAACCCGGGCCTGTCCGAGATGATTGAGCAGGCCCGAGCTGGCGCGCTCGACCCCAAGGAGGTCGTCAAGGAGGTCTGGAAAGTCGCGGCGCGGGAACCGGATTTCCAGCGGACGCTGGAGTCGTCGCTGTTCAGCGCGTTCGGGATGGAGAGATCCTCGACCGACATCGCCCATTTCCCTGACCGGGAGAAGATGCTCGAGCGGTGGGGGTTCACGGACGAGGACCTGGTCTTCCAGCCCTTCGATGACCGGCCCGACTACCAGATGCTCCATCCGCTCCTGATGGGCATGATCATCGAGCTCATCCAATTCGATGGCGACATCCCCGAGTTGCGCACCGGGAGGCTCCCCGAGGGGGGATCACCGGCGGTCCCCGTGAAGACCATGGCCAGGGACCCCGTGGCGGTTGGGGCCATGCTCCGGAGGGCCAGCGAGGAGGTCGCTTTCGAACTCGGGGGCGCGCGGGCCGAGCAGGATGGTCTCCTCGGTCGCATGATCGAAGCCGTGGGCCCCGCGTCGGGACACGCCATCACGGGTCTCGTGCGTCGGGAGACGGAGCGCGGCGTGGCCGTTCCGGGCTACGGTCCGGGCCAGAAAGCCCAGATCCGGGAGGTCGAGGCCCCCACCGGGGCCGATCTCGCTCGGATGCCGTTCGCCGAGCGGCAGGAGCTGGCCCACAAGGCCCTCACGAGCACCCAGGGGCGCCGCACGGCGGTCCCGGTGATCTCGGGGATGGTCATGGACTCCCTGCACGGAGAAGGCTACACGGCCCTCAAGGCGGGTGAGGGGCAAATTGTCTTCGCCGAGGCCGAGTGGGTCGTCCAGATCGACGGGGGCCGCGGCGAGCGCAACCCGAACTTCAATTTCATCGACACGGCTGCCCGATCCCTCACGGCCAAGTTGCGCGACGCGCTCGCGGGCCGGGCGAGTCTCGACACCGCCCTCAAGCTGCATGTGACCCCCGTGAACACCGTGGCGGAGCGCAGGGTCGGCTGGCGCGCCGTCGTCTACGAGTAGTCCCCGGAGGGGGTAGAAGGGACACAGAGGGTGAGCGACCACAGAATGTACACGTTCGCACTACGCGCAGCTGTTCAACATGTACGGGAGACGGGGGAGTGGCTCGTCATCGTGGCCCCCGGGACGAACGACTTCGCGTCCCGGATGCTCCGGGAGTTGGCCGTCCACCTCCCGCGTGACGCCGTCATGGGGGGTCGCACGGCGCTGTTCGCTGAGGGGGGTCGCCTGAGCGTCGTGGAGGGGTCGCACGCCGTGGCAGGTACCGGCTACCACGTCATGTTCCTGGGATACGAGGGGACCCTCCGGCCGTCCGACGAGATCGCCCTGCACGCGTGGCGCCAGAGTGCCGAGGGAGCCCTCACCATCGGGGAGCGCCCCGGGGAGATGTACGCGTCGTGAGCCGTAAATTGTGGATTTTCCGGGTGACCGGGGGTGACTCGTTCCGCATGCAGACGAAGGGCAACCCCGTCATGCACCACGACGGCGACATCTCGCTCCTGCGCACCCTGTGCACGGCGCAGGAAGCGGACGAGGTCGTGGCCGAGATGAGGCGGCGCGGTTGCACCGTGCTCTCCAACTGTCCGATGGAGACGCCCGAGCAGAACGCCGAGCGCAAGAACATCATGCAGGTGCTCGGGGGCGATAGAAATTTCCCGTCCCCGCGCTGTCCGGAGTGCGCGTGGTTTGACCCACACCTCGACAGCCTCTGTGGGGCCGGCCTCGCGTTCGGGAAACCGGGATGGGATGACGACGCGGTCACGGGGTCGATGAGTAACGTGAAATTCCAGGAGGATTTCAAGGCGTGCCCCTTTCGCGAGGAACAGACTCAATGACCGACGAGAAGAAAGACGAGAAACTGGAGGACACGCGGACGCCGGCACAGAAAGTGGCCGACGGCGGGAGGCCCCGCGGGGAGGAGGGGAAGAAGATGCTCGAGGATTTCTTCAACTTGAAGGGGGACAACTTCATGGGCTCGGGGATGGGGTTCCACGAGTGGAGTTTCACTGCCGACCTCGTCCGGTACCGGCGGTGGCAGGCGTCCCAGGCGAAGGACGAGCAGAAGCGCCGGATGAAATACATCGTCGCGATGTCCGTCGAGCACGACCGCATCTGCCAGCAGGACCGTTTCGCCACGTTCTGGTCGGAGGACTGCATCCGGGCCGTCATCGACGGCGACTGGAACGAGGTCAAGATGTGGGCCGACAGCCTCAAATTCGAGGGCGAGGGGGTTGAGATCCGCAACATCGCGGCCCCGAAATTCGCCAAGTTCGTGGAGATCGCCTTGGAAGCCTACGAGACACGGCCCAAGGTGTTCTGTCCCGTCTGCCATCGGCCTCCTCCCCAGGAGTTCCTCGCGTCGTTCCACGACGGGCGCCACGTTTGCCCGTGGTGCGACGTCGTCCACGACGAGACGGGCGAGTGGGTCGAGAAGGACAAGGCCCACGTCCAAGCCGTGCCCGCGACAAAGAACGATCTCGAGGAGACCCGCGATGAGTGACCAAGCACAGCGACACGCCCACGGGGTCGATCCCCTTCCTCTCGGGACCGTGCTCGACCACCCGTGCCCTGAATGCGGCGAGCCGATGGTCCTGCGCGACAGCAAGTACGGGTTGTTCTACGGGTGCACCGGTTTCCCGCAGTGCAAGGCAAGCCACGGCGCCCACAAGAAGACGGGCAAGCCACTGGGCACCCCGGCCGATGGCCCCACCAAGAAAGCTCGGATGCGGGCCCACGACTCTTTCGACCAGCTGTGGAAGGGCAAGCACATGGACCGCGGCGACGCGTACGTGTGGATGCAGGAGGCCATGGATTTGTCGGAGGAGGACGCCCACATCGGCAAGTTCACGACCGAGCAGTGCGACCAGCTGGAGCTCCTCGTGGACGAGTATCTCGAAGAAAAGGACGACAAGTAGTGACCCCCGCGATCCAGAGAGGCGATGCTTATTTGGAGGCCATCCTCGAGCGGCCCGCCATGTACGCGGGCCCGAACATTCGGACCTTGGAGGCTGTCCTGCTGAACGTGCTGAATTTCCGGTCCCTCGTGTTCGATCTCGACCACGACCCGAGGGAGCTCCTGCGCAAGTGCTATCTGTCGCATTTCGGTCACTCGGCCGGGGCCTCCGGTCCAGCGTGCAGGTTGGCCGCGCGTCACGGCGACGACAACGTGGCCAACGAGGAGGTCGTGGGGTTCTACAGGGCCTTCGTCGCTGAGGTCGTGGGCGCCCGCTGATGGCACACGAGATGAAATTGGTGGCCGCGCTCGACGGCCTGCGCGAGCTCGATGACGAGACCGTGGATCTGGTCCTGACCGACCCGCCGTACGACACGATGGAGAAGTGGCGCGACATGGGGACGACCACGCGCCTCAAGAACTCCTCGATGTCGAGCAATGAGTGGTTCCCCACTGTGGATTTCGAGTACCTGCGCAAGACCTTCGCGGAGTGCTACCGGGTGCTCAAGAGGGGCACCGACTGCTACGTCATGTGCGACGAGGAGACGGGCGACGCGCTCAAGCCCATCCTCACCGAGATCGGGTTCCACATGCGCAAGAGCCTGATCTGGTGGAAGGTCGGCAAGGAGGTCGAGATCAACTGCGAGAAATGCGGCCACCTGCTGACGCACATCAACAAGCCAGGCGTGCCAGGGATGGGGTACCCGTTCCGGAGCCAGTGGGAGATGATCCTGCTCGCCCGCAAGGGGAAACGCGCCATGCCGGAGGATCGGAGCGTCCGCAACGTCCTCCCGATCCCCTGGATCAAGCACGGCGAAGCGTATCCCACAGAAAAGCCCGTCCCCCTGTGCGAGATCTTGATGCAGCAGTCGAGCGGGGAGGGCGAGCTCGTCCTCGACCCGTTCGCCGGCAGCGGCTCGTGCGGGGAGGCGGCGTTCAACCTGCGCCGGAATTTCCTCGGGTTCGACGTCGAGCAGAAGGCCCTCGACTATTTTCACGAACGCCAACAGGGCTGGACCTACGAGAACCCCGAGGACGCCCCCAAGGTCACGGGCGGCATCCTCGACATGTTCGGTGACTAGCGGTAGCGCGTCTATCGGCGTCCCCCGTTGAGGCCATGCGCATCGTGGACGCCAGTCCGGGGTTCGTTCCCCACGAGAAGTGGGACCGCTTCGCGTGGCTACTCCCCCACGAGCCGCGACAGGAACCCTGGTACTACGCGGTGCCCACGGGGACACCATCGGACCTGCGTAAAATCCCCTCCCACCCCGGCTTCATGCGCACGGTGGACCGGGCCATCCTGCCGCTGGTCGCGTGGCTGCACAGTGTGGGCGTGCCCACCGGGCCGAGCTGTTCGGGGCATGACATCAGCAAGCGCGCGTTCAGCGACATCTACGCCAGCCTTGAGCGTGACGCGGAGGAGATCAGGACCATCGGCGCCCTGCTCCGTGACCCCGAGGACGGTAAGGACTACGTCGCCATGGACGAGGACTACCAACTCCCGTGGTCGTCGCTCGAGGAGTTCCTCTCGCAGGCCGGGGAGCACCAGCCGGTCGGGTGGCTCCCCTTTTACACGACCGACCCCCGCGCCCGGCTCGCCCTTGGCCGCGGGGAGGGTTTCGAGATCAAGCAGACGGGCGACGACGCCTACGGGGTTCGAACGGACGGCACGAACCTTCAGGCGTGGGTCAAGGCCGCCGCCGTCCTGAGCCGGGCTCTGAGTTGAAACCTCCCGTCAAGAAGTACTGGCACCCGGTCGCTGAGGCTCACCTCTTCGCCAAGGGCTACATCATCTGGATCGACCAGGGTCCGTACTACGGCTACAACGAGGTCCTCGCCGTGGGGAGAAAGGAACTTTTGGTGCGACACCTCCCGAGGTGGGAAGTGTGGCTGCGCCACCTCCGGGGCCGGTGGCGCAGGTTTTGGATCAGGCGGCGCAGGCTCAAGTAACCATCGGTAAAATGAGGGGATGGTCGAGAATCCCAAAGCCCTCCCGGGCGAGGCGCCGCAGCGCGAGGAGCCCAAACTCCGGGAACACGACTGGTCGAGCGGCCAGAAGGCCGACCGGTTCGGGGCCCCCGCGTGGCTCAACAGCACGGGAGGGGCCAGCAATCCCGTCTGCAACCGCTGCGGCTGCGAACTCATCACGGGCACGGTGATCCACGCCGACGTGCAGATCGTGAAGGGCGACGAGTACATCTACCGCACGGTCATGGGCAAGGAGGTCCGCTCGATGCGGCCGCTGTCATGTCCCCTCTTCGGGTTTGATGCGATGTCCGGTGCCATGGAGGGGAAGGAACTCGGGCGCGAGGCCAAGATCGAGGCCGAGAAGGTCGACATCCGCGTCGATGAGACGCAGTACCGCATCACGCAGGTTGAGGCCGAGAACCGGGCCCTCCACGAGGCCACATTCGCACGCCTCGAACAGCTCGCGGCCGAGAACCGGGCCCTCAGGGAGCAGGTCGGGGCCGTCACGCAGATCGACATGGGGACGCTCGCAGCGAAACTCTACGAGTTGGCCGCGTCCGCGAAGGAGCGCAAGGCGCTGGAGTCCGTGGAGAGCAAGGGCCGCGTCGTGCAGATCCCCAAGGAGCTCGCGGACGTCATCGACGTGGTGGGAATCCCGGTGGAGGAGGAAGCCCCTCCCCCACCGGAATCGGACGAATAATTACCAGAGCTGCTTCAGGTGGCCCCGCATGTACTCCTTGGCCTTCATGGACTTGCCGGTGCCGTGGTCGATCACGGAGTCCCGCTGGACGGCGATCGTCCGCACCTTGTCCCCCCGCATCCCGCTCCCCAGCTGACGGCGCCGGCTGTTGTTCCGGTCCTCGGTGAGACGCTCGCTCCCGGCCGCTTTGAGCCGGGCCCGGAGGACCTCGAGCGCGGTCTGCCGGTTGACGTGCTGGCTGCGGCCGCCGTCCACCCGCACCCGGATGCCCGAGGGTTTGTGGGTGAGGAGGACGCAGGTGTCCGTCTTGTTGCGATGCTGACCCCCGGCCCCGCTCCCGCGGGTGAAGGATTCCTCCAGGTCACGGGGGTCGATGGCGACTTCGTGCTCCTTCGGCTGCTCCAGGACCGCGACCGTCACCGTGCTGGTGTGGACGCGTCCTCTCTTTTCGTTGGGGGGCACCCTCTGGAACCGGTGGCCGCCCCCTTCGTGGCAGAAGGCCCTTACGGCGCCCCTGCCGGTGACTCGCATCAGCAAGAAGCCAGGGCGCGCGTCGATGACCTCGTGGTCAAAGCCGCTCCAACGTCATGTACTTCTGGTAGATGCGATGCTGCTCGATGACGAGCGACTTTGCGTCGTCGCCCCCCTCGGCAGCGCGAATCTCTACGAGAATCGTCTCCATGTCGATTTGTCTACTCTCCCTCGCGCTCGCGCGCAAGATGCCGTTGATGTTCGTGCTCGTGTGGACGTGCGCGAGGACGGCTAGAGGAAGTGTGTCGGAGAGCCCGCTGGGATTCGAACCCAGAACCTAGGGGGTAAAAGCCCCTCGCTCTGCGCAGGTTGAGCTACGGGCCCCGAAGATGGGAGCGCCGTACGTTTGAGTGTGTCGTGTTGAGGGAACATGGTGAGAATCTCGATGGCTTGGTGAGCCCGGAAGGATTTGAACCTTCGACCGTTGGTTTAAGAGACCACTGCTCTGCCATACTGAGCTACGGGCCCAAGTGTGGTGCTGGATTGTCGGACCTGCGGAACGCAGACGAGTCCAGCACCCGGGTCACTGCCGGTCTTTCGTACCGTTGGTGATCCCGTTGGAGAGCCGACTCGGATTCGAACCGAGGCGCATGGGGTAAGAACCCATTGCTCTACGCAGACTGAGCTACCGGCCCGGGGATGCACGCTATCGACGCCCAAGAAGGCGGATTGCGTCCGTCCCCTCGGGCTACAGCTTGGTCTTGCGTTTCATGCAGAACATGGTCCAGCCGTTGTAGATGCGGTTGACGTGCGTGTCAAGCCTCGTGTTCAATTTCTTCGACCTGCTCCTGAAGATCGAAGTCCGCCCGGATTTCCTGGGGGGTGCGGATCTCGTCCTTCCGGTGGGTGACGGTGAATCCGAGGTGCCGTCTCGGATTCCCGCACGAGTAGCACGAGCACCAGCAGAGGTTGTCCGCGAACTTCGGCGCGTTGCGGTTGACCCTCTCTTCGTCTTCGCCCCATCGGGTGAAGAGCGCACGGGCTTTGTTCACCATCCGTTGCCGGTGGTGTCGGCGTAGTGCCCTACTCATCACCCAGTTCCTCCATGGCGAGGCGGAAGCCCTCGATGGCGCGGAGCTCCTGCACCGTGAGCGTGGGTCCGTTGGAGTTGCGCAACCGACGGGGGTTGCAGCACATCCAGCACGAGCAGAATGAAAATTGGTCCCGACGAAGTCGAGCCCACCGGTTGATGTCATCGAAGGTGATGTCCCCGGTGGCGAGGGACTCGTCCCAACGGAATTTGAGGATGCGGGCGCAATGCTGAAGCATGCGTTCGCGGTGGTGACGGCGTTGTGCTCTCTTGGACATGGCGACCTTGCGGCCCGCCCGGTCCCGAGAGCGTCATGCTCACGAGCCGGGCTCGGGCATGATCGGTTTGTCCGGCACGCCGTAGTCCTCGAGGTCGTGTTCCGGCTTCATCTCGAAGTCGAAGTAGGCGGCCGTCTTGCCGTCCCTCATCGCCTGCTCGATTTGACGCCGCCACAGGTCCGTCTTGATCGATGCCGGCGCTACGACCACGCCAAGCTCACCACGTCGCAAAATCCCCTCCCCGGAGAGGATCTCGTCGAGTTCGGGGAGCCCGGTGCTGAGCACGTCGGCCATCGTGAAAATCCTGATGCTCCCCGGCGCCGGTGTCAAGTGGGTCGTTTCGGGCGCCGCTAGACCCCGGGTGCCACGAGCTCCGCGAACTTCTCAAAAACGGCGATCCCGAGATTGCGGTCGCGGACGGTCTGCGCCTCGATGTAGACGAGTACTTCCGCCCACTCCCGTAGGGTCTGGGGGTGCACCCGCAACGAGAAGTAGCGGCGCAGGCCGTCCTCGTCCTCGAACCCCGTGCTCGCCTCGTGGAGCGCCCCGAGCATCCGGCCCACCTGCTCCCTCCGGCAGACGAGGCGCAGCATCGGGCTCGTGTTCCCGGCCCACACCGGCCCGATGTCGTTGTCCGGGTGCCCTTGGCAACTCTCCGCCGTCCAGACCCAGCTGCTCAGGTTGATCCTCGCCACGGCTTTGCGCAGCAGCGGGTCGATCAGGTTGGGATCCAGATCCTCGGGGTCTCCGTAGAAGTGGACACCGGCCTCGAGGCCCTCATCGAAAACGCCCATGCGGGATCCTACCCCTACGGGCAGAAGGTGATGGTGTAGTCCACGAGGCCGTCCGTCTTCCGGCAGTTGTATGTCCCGTTGACGTCGTCGAACTGCCAGGCGTAGACGCCCGGGCATTTCTCGTGCACGTTGGCGATGTAACTCAGGCTCGTGGCGTCCCACGCCCTCGCCTTGTCCGTGTTCCACGGGTTGCAGACCTGGTCGGCCGGCCACGGGGGGCTCGTGTAGGGTGAGCAGCCGTAGCCGCCGGCGCATGTGGCGTCCCCGCAGGCGATGGGGCTCTTCACCGAGCAGACGCAGCAGAGCCTGTTCTGCGTGTCCGTGGGATCTCCGCTGTTGACCGAGTTCTGGCACGGGCTCCAACAGCTGTCGCCCCCGGCGCTCAGGCCAGTGGGGCACGTTGGCGACGCGGTGCATCCTGACACCGTGCACCATGGGGCCTTCAGGCCCGGGTCGGGCGTGGGGTTGAAGGTGCCCGCGTCGGCCACGATGGACATGGATTCCCCCCACCCGTCCACGAAGCTCACGTCGTAGGTGTCGTAGGGGCCGAGGCCACCGGCCGCATCGAGGGTGAATTCGATGATGCCCACGGGAGGGATGCCCGACTGGGCGCACTCGAGCCCGAACGTCTTGTTGTCGGAGGTCAGGCACGAGCCGCTCGTGCAGCAGGGGGTGAACCCGTCGCAGAGGTTGGCGTCGTTGAACGTGCAGCCGGTGCGCGGCCAGATGCGCCCGCTCCACCCGACCTCGACCTGGAGGGTGGTCTTGTCGGTGGCCGTTCCCTTGGCGCCCATCTCCCAGCCGCCGTTGTTGAGTCCGGTGAACCCCTCGTTGCCCGTCGAGCCGACCCAGACGGTCGAGGTGCACTGGTTCACGAAATTCACGGTGTGCGTGGTCGTCGGGGTCCCGACGTCGAGTTTGGCCGTGGGATCAGCCTTGGGGACCTCCTTGGCGACCTCCCTCTCGCAGGCGGGGACCAGCAGGAGCAGGATGAGGGTGTTCTGGGGGCATGCCATCAGAAAACGGCCTCTATAGGCGTAGAACCGGTGTCATGCTCGTGCTGTTCCCCTCCGATCCGTTCGACACGTGGAAAGTGGATGCCGACTGGGCCGAGGAGGCCCGCATCGCCCAGGAGTGCGGCCACGAGGTGGCTTACGTGCACTACGAGTCCCTCGTCAACGACGGGGACGCCCGTCAGGCCGTGAAGCGCGTCCCGGACCAGGAGGAACCCTCTCTAGCGATCTACCGCGGGTGGATGCTCACCGCCAGTCAATACGAGGCGCTGTACGGCGCCCTCCAGTCGCACTTGGTGGACCTGCTCACGAGCCCGGACTCGTACGAGGCGGCCCACCACCTGCCGGGCTGGTACGACGCTTTGGAGGGTCGCACCCCGGAGTCGCGGTGGTTCCCTCTCGAGGACCTCCGGTCGGAATCAGGCATGGACTGGAAAGCGGTCGTCGAGGCCGCGCGCGAGATGGCGCCGTGCATCATCAAGGACTACGTGAAGAGCCGGAAGCACGAGTGGAAGGAGGCGTGCTTCATCCCCGATGCCGCCGCCGCGAGCGACGTGGTGGCGAATTTCCTTGAGCGTCAGGACGACAGCCTTCAGGGCGGTCTCGTCCTCCGCAAGTTCGTGCCCCTCAAGTCGATCGGCAAGCACCCGCAGTCGGGGATGCCGATGTCCGAGGAGTACAGGTTCTTCTGGCTGAACGGCCACGTCGCGTGCCTGAGCGAGTACTGGCCCGAGGAGATGTACGAGACGGAGGAGATCGAGATGCCCGAGCCGGAGGGCGGCTGGGAGGAGGGCATGGGGCGCACGATCACGGTGCCTAAGTCCATCGAGAACCTGCCGTCTTTCGATGAGCTCGCTGAGTTCGTCAGGGGCATCGGCAGCCCTTTCTTCACGATGGACCTCGCGATGACCGAGGACGAGGAGTGGATCGTGATGGAGATCGGGGACGGTCAGGTTTCGGGGTTCCCCCAGATGCCGACCGACGCACAGAAATTCTATCCTGCGCTGGAGCCCTTCCTGAATCACCGGCATGCCCCGCCGCCGCACAAGGACGCCTCCAGACTCCCCGCGCTCACGCGCGTGCAGATAGATCCCATGACCTGCGCGGTGCCGGGCTGCGACCACACCGACCACGACGGCGGGATGGTCATGCACCCCCGCTGCCACGTCGGCACGCCCACGTGGTGTTCCTACGGGAACGGTGTCCTGACGATCAGCTGTGCCGAGTGCGACCAAGTCGTGGCCCGCATCGCCGTGGATCCGGGAGAGCCGGTCCGGGACTGACGCGGGGCGCCGGTGACCCGCGAAAAAAGTCGAGGGGACCGCTTGACTTCGCGTCGGAGCGGGGGTATCCCTCGATCTCGCCGTTCCCTTGGCAGGACCGGCGTCGGAATTTTCGCCATGAAACGCTCCACGACAACCACAGCCACGACAACGACCATGTTGGTCGCCGTGGCCGTCGTACGCCCCATTTCGGGCGATACGACCCCGTGTTGAGCATTTCCCGGCGGATTTACCGAACTCCAAACGAGTGAAGAAACCCGCCGGGGACCCCGGAAGGGGTTGCTCAACGCGGACCAAGGCCACGCCGGCCCCTTCGCTGGCGTAGCTCAATGGCAGAGCTCCTGATTTGTAACCAGGGGGTTATCGGTTCGAGTCCGATCGCCAGCTCCAACGCACTTCACTTCAACAGGAGAACACCGACAACCAGATGCCCAGGTAGCACAGTGGTAGTGCAGCTGATTCGTAATCAGCAGGTCGCCGGTTCGAGTCCGGCCCTGGGCTCCGTGCGCCTTCGACAACATGCGCCCACATGGCTCAGTGGCAGAGCACGTCTTTGGTAAAGACGAGGTCGTGAGTTCGATTCTCACTGTGGGCTCCAAGACCTAACCCTAGATTTCCATCACATCCCAGCGCCTCGAAGAGCGGGGCACACGACAGCAGCACCGCACCGAGGCGGTCATGCCGAGCGACGGACGGCTCGTGGGATCCAACAGTCCAATTTCTCCATCACGATTTTCAACCCTCACCCCAGGAAAGGAGCAGAACGATGAACGACAACGATAGTGACGATGCCGACGATAGCGATGATACCTACGGAGCGGTGGCGCAGTTGGTAGCGCAACGCATTGTCAGTGCGAAGGTCGCGGGTTCGAATCCCGTCCGTTCCGCCATGGGGTGTTGGTCTAGTCCGGCTTAGGACGCTGCCTTGTCACGGCAGAGGTCACGGGTTCAAATCCCGTACATCCCGCTTTTCTTCATCAAGGATACCGATGGACGATCCGAGCTACTTCGCAGAAATCAGTGCCAACAACTACGACGGGGCCTGCGACCTGCTGGAAACCCTCATGAAAACAGGAGGCACTGACCCACAAGGGATTTTGAGCGATGCAATCGAGGAACTTTCGGGCCGCATCGCTCGGTACGAAGAAGAGAAGGATTGAAACAGCACAGACCCGTATTTCAGCGGCTAGAAGACCTCGTTCACACCGAGGGGGTCGTCGGTTCGAGTCCGACCGGGTCTACCAAACACAGTCCTGTAGCTCAGCGGCTAGAGCACTTGCCCGACACGCAGGGGGTCGCCGGTTCGAATCCGGCCGGGACTACCAAGAAACCCAAACCGAGAAAGGAGCAGACCGAGATGGACAACCAAGATGAGAGCGACATCGGACCGATTACCAACTCGGTCTGTAGCTCAGGGGTTAGAGCGCGCGCCTGATAAGTGCGAAGTCGGAGGTTCGATTCCTCCCAGGCCGACCAGGGGCGTGTAGCTCAGCTGGTCAGAGCGCCGAGCTGATAACTCGGAGGTCGGAGGTTCAAGCCCTCCTTCGCCCACCAAAGAATTTCCAAATACATGATGCGGGGTGGAGCAGTCAGGTAGCTCGCCGGGCTCATAACCCGGAGGCCGCGAGTTCAAATCTCGCCCCCGCTACCAAGAAAGTAGAGGAACAACGCATGGGGATGACGAACGGAGTTTAGAAAATTTGCTGACGACGGACGACGAGTTGACGGAGGACGATTTCCTCCGTCTTGAGCGGCTCGTCCGAGACCAGCTGGGGCTCGGGAAAAAACAGAGCCCCAGTCGAGCGCGGCGCCGCCTCCAACGGAAGAACATCCGGCTGTCGCGCGAACAAACTTGATGCGGAGTGGGGGAGTCTGGTTGTCCCCGCGGGCCCCATAAGCCTGAGATCGTCGGTTCAAATCCGACTTCCGCTACCGAAGTCCTGGTCGAAAGCATCCCCCGGCGCAAGCCAACGCGGATAGGGACGGCCAGGCATTTTGCGACGTAGCTCAGCCCGGCAGAGCATTCCCCTCATAAGGGAGAGGTCGTGGGTTCGAATCCCACCGTCGCAACCACCAAGAACCTCATGGTCGGAGAGGCTCACGATGTTCGGAACGAGCGGCCCGCGACGGCGGCACCGCAGACAGCTGGACCGCTCGGGGCTCGGGGTCGCCCTACCTTGGAAGGATCTCTGACCGCCAATCTCCCGTGACTGGGCTTGAGCCCGTCGCACTTCGGGCACGTCACGCGGTCCCCGCGGTTGCTCTCGCCACACCGGCTGCACGTCCAGAACTCGTCGTCGTTCACGAACCCACCCTACCCGTTTCGGGAGGGGGATCAGCCCGGGGAACTCCCCCAGAGCAGGAAACGCCCCGGAGCCCGGGGGGTTCCCACGATTTTCACGAACCCATCTTTTCACGAAACCCCGGGGGTACAACGCCCGAGCCTCGAGCACGCCCCTTCCAGAACAGGAACGGAGAGAACAAATGGACAACAAGGAAAACCTCGGACCCGCGGAGACCATCATCCAGTCTCTCCTGGCGTACTCGGACCACATGGTCCACAACCGCCCGGGCGTCATCGTGGTCGACGCGCGCGCCACCGTCGGCGTGCGCTGGGACCCCGTCACGCACAAGGAAGTGGAGGGGGTCAAGACCGTCTTCCGCATCACGAAGCAGGGCAAGAAGAACGTCCGCACCGAGATCGGCACGATGAACGGGGACAACCGCGTCCGCAACGGTCGCACCGACGTGGGCCTGTACCGCAAGAGCGGTCTGTTCCCCGAGGTCGCGGTGTGGTTCTACAAGCAGGTCGCCGCCGTCTGGCAGCTGGACAACGAGTTCGCCGCCCGGTGGGCCTCGTACGCCTTCCGTCAGGAGCACCGCGACCTCAAGGTCGTGCTCGCCGCGTTCCTGCTCGTGCAGTCGCGCAAGGGCGACCCGGTCATCGAGGCCGGCGAGGTCCTGTTCGCGGACGACGACTACCGCGACGTCGGCGAGGCCATGATCCTGCTCCAGGAGAAGGGGAAGGACCTCAACCCGAAGCTCCTGCTCCGGGTCTGGGAGGTGCTGACCCTCCCGGAGATCGCGGCCATCAACCGCGAGCTCGGGTTCGGCAAGTCGGCCAAGCACCCGTTCCTGGGCCGCTGGCCCAAGGCCGTCGAGAAGTGGCTCCGCTACCGCGAGGAGAACCCCAAGATGCTCGGGGGGCTCGTCAACGCGGGCTTCCGCACCACGGTGATGACGCTGGCCCGGCGCGTCGGCTACAAGCCCACGTCCGACAACTTCTTCGAGGCCCTGCGCTGGAAGCAGAAGCAGGCCGGCGACGGGCGCCGTGGCATGGCCATCGGCAAGGCCGTCAAGGCGGCCGACTCCTGGGCAGGCCTGGACGAGGCCGCCGTCTGCGGCGTCATCATCCAGGAGAAGCCCAACTGGAAGAGGGTCGTGAGCCTCCTCCCCAAGGAGGTCGGGGTCACGCGCGCGGTCATGGCCGCGGCCATCGAGGCCAACTGCCTGTCCGACAAGGACATCATCATCCTGACCCCGACCCTGGAGGACCTGGGCCTGCTCAAGATCCAGGAAATCAAGGAGCGGCACGCCTCGGCACTCGCCAAGGCGGACGACATGCGTGCGGCCAACATCGCCCGCAACGTCCGATCCAAGGACCTCAAGGAGCAGATGGAGGAGGGGGCCGACAAGGCGGCACAGAAGGCCGTCGAGGAGGTCACCCGCGACATCACCATCGATTTCCTGGTGGACGTGTCGGGTTCAATGGAGGGCGCGCTGGAGGCGGCCAAGCCGCTCGTGGCGAAGTTCCTGCAGTCGCTCCCGCTCGACCGGGTCCGCGTGGCCGTGTTCAACACGTCCGGCCGCGAGGTCGTGATCAAGCACCCGTCCA
>Ga0307380_10007221_pt1 | contig 14474 bp, 15 predicted proteins | sample UN3MG_FD_202239 | JGI IMG/M metagenome (GOLD analysis project Ga0307380, IMG submission 202239) | Soil microbial communities from Risofladan, Vaasa, Finland - UN-3 | ecosystem: Environmental > Terrestrial > Soil > Coastal area > Acid sulfate soil | place: Finland: Risofladan, Vaasa | collected... | reverse complement strand
AAGATTTGCGCCGGGATTTTGCGCTGATGAAGCATTATAAACGCCACGATTGATCGGCTGAGGCACAGGCTATTCCACGGCAGCAAGTTTGCTGCCCAAACTATGGATCGGCGAATATTGTCAATCTTGGCTTGCGCTGTGCTGGCACATACGTGCCGCTCGGGAGAGGGCTTCGAATACATCTTCAAAAAATTATCGATATATCGAAAGGAAACTAACTTGATGCAAATGTTGGCTGTAATCAGGTAAAGCACCGCCTCTGATAATAGGCGGCGCTCTCGAGGCGAAAGCGATAAAAACTTAAGTACTCGTCTCATCAGAAATCGTCAGCAGTTGCTCGTTGGCCAGAGTTTGAAGGAATGAAAGGGTCTGTTCCTCACAGGAGGCTCGGTCAATCTCGTAATTCGTGTGGAGGTGATCGACGAGCTCGGCCACGGTGTGGGGCGTCTCAAGTTGCTCCCAAATCGCACGCCCAACTTCCGAGACACTGAAGTAGCTACCGCTCTCGACGCTCACCATGACGAGGTCTGTTCCGGCATTCGCGGCAATGACCTCATTACGTCTTTGAACGATGCTGTTTAAGCCTAACACCTTGCGCTCCATCTCGCCTCAGCTCGTCACGGTCGTGGCAACGTAACGGCCCTACGTCTTAGGGTCAACGTGCCACTCCAGGCCCAGGGTAGTTTCTAGCCTCACCTGATTGCGGCGTCTGACTCCTACCACCTTGACGCTGATTCATAAGATGCGAGCGAATGATGGATCTAAGCTCGTGCCCTGCTGCGAGCGACCATGGTCGGCGCAGTCGGTAGACAGTAATTGCCCGCGCGAGTTCCGAGCATACGGAAAGGTGGTGGGCCAGGCTCCCAGACTGGAGGACACAATCGTAACGGTAGGTATGGTCAATGAAGGCATGGACGGCATCAACCCCGCTCAGCCGATCTATAACAGCGTGAGATATGTCTGCGTCTTTCTCAAGCACATAAATCCGATCGAGTTTCCGCCACTTGTCCATGGAGATGTGTTTCGGATGGACAAAATATCTTTCATCAAAGCGTTCGCCGATTTTTTCGCTACCGTCCAGGGCAAGTCGCCGTATCGTGTCAGCTTTCAATTTAAGCCGACGAAGATAAGGCCACGCACCGGGAGTAGCCGTTTGGTTGAAGCTAATTGGCAGAATGTCATCGGCGATCAGTTCGAAATCGGAAAAGCTTACGAGTGCCGCTGTCGTTGACTTACCTGCTCCTGAATGGCCCACAAATGCAGCGATGCCAGTGTCGGTCGCAATCGCGCTAGCGTGCAGCGGCAATATCCCTCGTTGGTGACAGAGTGCCCCCCATGCCATCCCGAGCAGATAGATCTCAATGTCCTTCTTTGCTGCCCCACTGACCGGCTGAACGCGTATCAAGGAACCCTTTAGAACTTCATAGCTCGCCACACCGTCTACTCGGAAAAAACTGCGCTCCGAGGAGTTGGGGCAGCCGCTGTCGATGCACAAGGGCGAAGATTCAGCAAGTATGATCGTCACATCCGCACGCGACCCGCTATACGGCACAGTACTAATAGCGGTGAGCTGTATGTCTGAGATAGTGTGCCAACCGCACAACAGATAATGGTAGCTGGTCGACAAAATCTATTCCTTATCTAAATCTGAGCGACCTCACTGACAGCTGAGGTTGCATGACTCGTCCGATTGAGCCTAACGCAGGTGGTCTCGGCCGACATCTTTAGAAAGCAAGCTCGAGGCTGACTATCGCTGCTCACTCAACCCAGTTCCGATTCTCTCAAGAGGAAAGGATGCTGCTCTCATATGAGCGACCATTGTGCAGTCGATAGAGCGTAGAATCCTATTATGGCATTACTGGCTGAGTGAGCCACAATCGAGTCCGTAACTCGGGAAGAGCGAAGGTAAAGCAGGCCATAGACCAATCCGGCGCATCCAGCTAAGGCCCAGCGCCCATGCATCAGAGCAAACAGACCTGTGCTGAGCAACAGACCAATTACTCTCGCGGCCTTACCATTATGTGCGAAGCGATCAAGCAGGTAACAAAAGCCAGGCTGCGACATACGGCCTACGCCGGTATTCCGATATCGTTGCTGCGGCGATAGGTAGACTAAACCAAGCCGCTAGGCCGGATGCGTACGCCAAGCTGGCGATCGTGGCACACAGAGCGACGAGCATAAATGCTGGCCAGCCAGGGCGTACTCGCTGCAAGACAACCAAACCCAACAACATAAAGAAGAATGCTTGCTGCCAAGCAGAATATGGCATGTCCAACCAATTTGGCGGATAGTATAGAGCAAAAAGCAGTATCGAAAGCAGACAAAATGCAGCCGGAACCAACATTCTCGGCAGTTTTAACAGAAACAAGGTCAAGCAGAGGTTTGCGATTGTTAGAACAAACGCAGTGAATCTTAGCGTTCCGGCATCGTATTTCGTGAAAATTGTTGAGATTGCAGTGATTATTCGCGTTACGACTGGACGATGCCCCCAGTTCAACACGAAGAAATCTTCTAGCGCCAGTGTCCCCGCCGTAGTCTTAACCGCGATATAAACAGGATCCCACCACTGGTCTCCGCTCGGAACCACACTCCCTTGTGTGACAACGTACCAGAAGACCAATGCTATTGGCGCCAGCCCCGCCAAGAGCAGGAAACAGGAGAGAACTCCCCAATTGGTCTCTACGGATAACCCAGACTGGGACAGCACTCGATTCGCGTCCGAGGGTCGCGACCAGAATCTTCGCTTCCAGAAGGGCACGGGGGCTGAAGGTGGCAACTTTAAGGGCTACTCAGCACGTTCAGGTCAAGCGGTCGAAAAGACGCTTGTTGTCGCGGACCCACGCTATGAGATCGCTAACACCTTCGCGTACCGGGATTGCGGGCTTCCAGTTAAGCAGATGCTGGGTTTTGTCCAGTGCGCAAACGAAAACGGGCTGATCGCCTGCCCGCCAGTCGCCCCAAGCGAAGGGAATTTTGATGCCCAGATCCCTTTCGAGATAGGCTATCAACTCTAACAAAGAAAGCGTGTTGTCGGGGCCGCCACCGATGTTGAAGGCCTGGCCACCCACAAGATCACGGTGCTCGTAAGCCAATTCATAGGCGCTAACGAGGTCCTTTACGTGGAGAACGTCGCGAATCTGCTTCCCATCGCCATAGATCGTGATGGGCTTGCCAAGGACCGCAGCAATCGCGAACCACGCTATCCAACCCTGATCCTCGATACCGAATTGCCGCCTGCCGTAGATGCAGCTCTGGCGGAAGCTTACCGTGCCAAGGCCGTAGATCCGTGCATAGTCGAGCGTGTATTGGTCCGCCACCCCTTTCGAGCAGCCATAAGGTGAGTGGAAGTCGAGAGGCCGATCCTCGCTCACACCCGCCGACAAGTCTCGGTACTGATAGCGCCCATTGGTCTCGACGATGCTGAGGTCCTGCATCTTGCCGTACACCTTGTTGCTCGAGGCATTGATGAAGAAGCTTTCCTGACTCTGTTGCCGAATCGCCTCCAATAGATTCAAAGTGCCGAGGGCGTTAATCTCGAAATCTTCGCGGGGGTTATCCACCGAAGTCGTGACCGCAACCTGGGCCGCGAGATGCAACACGGCATCTGGTTTAAGTTCGCCGACAATGCGCTCCATCCGCTCTCGGTCGCGAATGTCGGCATGCTCAAAGCTCACCTGGGTCTTCCGGCGCACCCAATCCAGATTCTCCTGCGCCCCCTGTCGCGACAGATTATCGAGCAAGGTCACGGACCAGCCCCTGACACAGAAATGCCGCGCAGCGTTCACGCCGATGAAACCGGCCCCTCCAGTGATCAGAATCGATTTGATGCTTTTCCCCTATTAGCGCGTCATGAGGAATTAGATCTTTAGCCCTTGGACGGTAAAGTAAGGGGCATATTCTCAAGCCGAGTCTTAACAGCACATTGATCACGCACAAAGAGCGTGTTTGGCGAGACATAGCCGCCTTGTCTACGGGATTAAGCGACGCTCGAAGGCTCGTAAATGCAGGCTTCAAAGCCAAGCTCCTGCATTCTGGCGTGCAAGACTCGCTCGTCGAAACCATAAAGTGATCCACTTCCAGCCAGCTCCATAATCAACACGCAAAGCCCGCTGGATTGCAATAAGGCTGAAGCGCCGTTGAGCGCTTCTGTCTCATACCCTTCGACGTCAATCTTTAATAGGATCGGACAACGCTTACCAAGTGCACTATCCAAGGTCGTCATCGAGACGGAGCGTGTTAATACTTCTCTCTCCTGCCCCAGGCGAACGACGTGGTTCACCGTATCTTGGCCTGAAGTGAACGCCACGACTCGACAGCTGCATCCGGCGGCCTCCTGGTGCGCTTCGACGCGATCAGCAACGCCGTTCAGCGCTATGTTCTGCAGCACCCACTCGAAAACCTCGGGGCATGGTTCGAACGCGACGCAGCGAGCCCCGACAGCAGCGGCCGCAAGCACCGTGTAAGAGCCAATGTTGACGAAATCGATGGCGACTGGTCCGGGAACGGGGCGAGAGCCGATTTGCCACGACAAAAGTCGCCGTAAATTTGAGAGCTTCCGGCCCCTGCTCAGCGGATGACGAAGGCGAAGGCGAGAGTCTGTTGCAGGTCTAGCCTAATCGCGCCGTCGGACAATACAATCCTGCAGAACGACCAAGTCCATCCTAGTCCGCAGGGAAGCAATCGAGCTCCTCTTGTGGACGACAGACCACGGACTCATTCTCGTTGAATGACTTGTTGAAGACCATCGGCACGATGGTATTCCGGTGAAAGCATTCGATCAAACGGCAATAATGAGATTCCGCGATGCATGGTCTGCAAACGCCCCGACTCATCGACGTGTCAGTCACCGCGGGGATGATTCTCGACGCTTGATCCTGCGGTTCAGAATGTATTTCCTTGGATCAGGTATCTTAGCCGCCAAGTTGCGCGCGACGGGCAAGCCAGCGCCTGGTGGATAGCGTGGAAAGCACCAACTCGATTACCTTAAAGATGTTAACCAGCAGGAAAGGAGCGCCTATTTGGGACAGACTTGGCAGGCAGGTATTCCCAATGGCGCCTGCTCATGGTCTCTCCTGATTCGATGGGCACAGCGTGCCCGCTGTCAGGCAGAAACTCCACTTATCGTCCTGTGCAGATTTCCGGGACCGGCTCTGTCGTCTGCTCATGGTCTCTCCTGATTCGATGGGCACAGCGTGCCCGCTGTCAGGCAGAAACTCCACTTATCGTCCTGTGCAGATTTCCGGGACCGGCGCTCCGCAACTGCTGTCGGACCGGAGACAAACGCGATCGAACTCAGGCAGAAATCGAGGTCCCCACAGCCCGCAAGAAAACTATAACGGCGGCGCCGCTGCGGAAGAGACTCAACCATTGTCACACAGACGGTAGCTGGAGAGTGCCCGCGCGCCAATCGGCCAGGAACCTCGCGGTGTAAGCCTCAACATACGCGACTGGCAGCCCTCCCTCCCGGGGAAACGTCGCTTGGCTTAATTCGTCGATCGATCCAATGTCAGCGAGTACACGATCGAACCAATTATGATAATGCGTGATCTGACCGTCTAGGCTGTAGAAGTTCCCTAGACCGTAGCGAAGGCATTGCCAGGAGTCGCTCCAATATTTCGGTTTAAAGGCTGGAACGTAAAGCGGCTCGTCCTGCGTCGGCGACGGGTGAACGTTCATCATGGTCCAGTCGAACGATTGTCGCATCAGCACCGCAGGGAGATTGTATGTCACGTGCGGCCCAAAAAAGTCGAGTGCGCGATAGGGCCAGCGAATCTTAAAGCGCTGCCGCCTGAACCATTGGCGAGCCTTCAGTGCCTTCGCGGTATCGAAGAACAGGAATGAACTTTCCGGCATGCCGACACCCCACGGTCGGGTGAACGGCCCGCAGCCCACGTCTTCGGGCGATACGAGCGCTACCGGCCCACTCAAATGGGCGTTGCAGACGGCGAACCACGCCGGTGACAGCAATATTACATCGGAATGAATAAGTAATGTGCGCGGGCTTTGTGAGCGTCGAAGCAGAAGGTTTAACGCCTCCGCTTGATTACAAGGACGAACAACGACCTCTACGCGATGGAAGTGTGCGACGTCTGCGGTGTCGTCCTGCGATGCATTGTCAAGAACGACGATACGGGGATTCAAATCGTCGCAAGTTCGCCTAATTGCCTCGATGCAGGGTCCGATGAATCGTTCACTGTTCCAAGCTGTAATGCCGACGAACAGAGCAGGTTGAGTTCTCGATATCTTCCTATGCAAGATACTCAACCACTCAAGAAGGTCCCGTAAAAAGTAGGAGGTTCTTCCAGCGCCCCGTCGTCGCGCGTCGAGACATCAGGCGAATTATGGAGAAGTCGATTATGCAGGCTCATCCCTATTGAAATCGCCGGACGATCCAGTCCTCCATAACGACCCAGTCCATTTTAGTCCGAAGAAAACAATCGAGCGCTTCCTGCGGATGACACACCACGGGCTCATTCTCGTTGAACGAGGTGTTGAGAACTATCGGCACGCCCGTTTTCCGATGAAAGCTTTCGATCAACAGGTGGTAGCGAGGATTTGTCTCGCGATGCACTGTGTGGAGGCGCCCTGACCCATCGACGTGAGTGACCGCGGGGATCAATGCCCTCTTTTCCTCCAGCACCTGAAAGACTTGCGTCATGAAAGGAACGTCAGCGTCTTCCTCGAACCACTCCGCGACATGTTCACGCAAAATCGAGGGAGCGAAAGGGCGGAAAGACTCTCGACGCTTGATCTTGCGGTTTAGGATGTCTTTCATATCTGCGCGCCTCGGATCGCAAACGATAGAGCGATTGCCAAGCGCGCGCGGACCCCATTCCATACGTCCTTGAAACCACCCCACCACCAACCCTTGCGCAACAGCTTCCGCCGCGCGATCACACAATTCCGCAACACCATTGACTTTTTCGACATGGAATGACTTGGCTTCGAGGTCATCGCTCAGCTCACTCAACAGCTGAGCGACCATTTCATTGCTGTATTGGGGCCCCAAATAAGCCTGATCCATCACGACACGGCCTTTTACCGGGTCACCCTCCAAAGCTGAGCCTTGACTAGCCGGAATAATGGAAGAGCTACGTTTTAGTCTGTGCCAGACATGGATCGCGGCGCCGATCGCGCCACCCGCGTCGCCGGCGGCGGCCTGTACGTACATCCTCCTGAAGGGTGTCATCCGTCTCACTTTGCCGTTCGCCACCGAGTTCATTCCGCAACCGCCGGCAAGGGTCAGGTCGTCGACCTTGTAGCGCGCGTGCAGCGTGTTCAAGAGATGGAAGAATGCCTCCTCGTACATGGCCTGCACCGAGCGGGCGATGTCGCGGTGCCTCGCCTCGAGCGCGTCGGTGGGGGCTCGTGGCGGCCCTAACAGCTGGCAAAGCTTATCACTATAAAGTGGGGCAATCTCTGGCACTCCACCCTGCCATTGAAAGGATACGACCTCATTGTGGTGACGGAAATAGTCCAGATTGAGAGCGAACGAGCCGTTAGCATTGAGACCCACCACGCTTCGCATCTGTGGTAGATGGGTTGGTTCACCATAAGGGGCGAGCCCCATGACCTTATATTCGTCACCGTAGTGAGGAAAACCAAGATATTGCGTGAGGGCCTGGTAAAAAATGCCCAGCGAATGAGGGAACAGGACGCGCCCATCGACGCTCAAGGAATCGTCGCGACCGATGCCCCAAGCAGCGCTAGCAAAGTCACCGAATCCATCGACGGATACAGCTACTGCCTCGTTGAAGGGTGACACGAGAAAGCAAGACGCCAAGTGCGCCAAGTGGTGCTCGACTCGATGCAGGCGAGCGCGCATTTGGCCATCTGGACTGAGACTCTTGAGTTCCGTCTCCATTGAAAGGCGCCGCCCTTGATTACGCAATCGATCAAAAACTAGCCTGGGCGAGGGACGGTTCAGGAGTGTAAAGCGCAGGCGTCGTAGAAGGTTCGCCGTGGGATCGCTATTGATAGCGACGTAGTCGAGATCGTCTAAACCTACGCCGCCTTCGGTCAAACAGTAGCGGATGGACTCCGAGGGGAAACCAGCCCAATGCTTGACGCGTCGAAATCGCTCCTCCTCAACGGCGGCAACGATTTTCCCATCGTCAATCAGACAGGCCGAGGAATCGCCGTGATAGGCATTTAGCCCGAGGATCCGCATGCTACTACCTCAGGGACGTGGGCCAGCCATCGCGGCGATTTCTTCCTCAATCACTTTGACACGCTCTTGGGGCATAGCCAACGTATCGAAAATGCAATGCGTCAGGGGAATGCTCAGGTCTCCCACCGCAGGATCGAAAAACACGTATTGGATCTCGTGCAGAATGCGCTCGATTTCGGTTCGCTCCCTGCTAACCTCGAGTAGGAGTATCGGCCGGTGTTTGATTTACACCTCACGCGCCCCTTCAAGCACGAGACGCTCACCTCCTTCCACAACTATATTGATGATGCTTGGCGCGCACCAATTTTGCGCTATGAAGTCGACCGTTATGGTGGGCACGAGCAGGTCCTGTCGTATGCCGCCCATCTGTGTGGAGCCGCTATCACGGAGAGCGTTTGCCGCTCGGCCACGGAAGGCCACAGCAAAGTGCGCCATTCCAAGGTCACAGGAGACTGCGGCGCAAAGGCTCTGCAAATTCACCCACGTTTGCGCCAATATCCAACACGATATCGCTAGGCATTACATTCTTTCTGCATAACGACGCAGCTCGTGGTCGAATGCCGGCGCGCCCGGTTCAAGAACCGCAAACGCAAATCCGGCGTAATCCAGATAGGCCTGAAACCGAATTGAATAGGCAGGAGCCGCCGATAGCTCCGGTCGCGCAGTGCACATTCTAAAAATACGCGAACAAATTCAGCGATCATCCGTGACCTGGAACCTTAGGGGCACCCGCAGAGGTGCTGTCCATGCACCCCGAAATCGTTCATGCTTCAAGCGAGGTCTGCCTATCTGCCACTTGATTGACAGATCCAGATCGCGTCTCAAGCATAGTCCGCGCATAAGTCTTCAACCGCGCGTCGTCGAGCGCAAGTTCGCGCAACTCCAACGTCTTCCAATCGACAAGAAGGCGAAGCCAGAGCCCTTGGAGCATGTGGTAGAGGAAGCCGGCCCGTCCATCGAGAAAACCGCCGGCGAGCACATATCGGTATAGGAAATAGATCACCGGTCGAATAAAGAGCGGCAATCCGAGCCACCTGTCACGTAGCCAAGAAAAGCGCTCGTCCGTATTCCCGAGTAGGCGGGCCTGTCCCGACCATCCGTGGAGGCCGCGCCGTCGCAGTTCCTCCTCAACCGCTAGGCGCAGCGCGAATTTGTCCTGCTTGGCCGTCCACACCGAGATGTCGTCGTCGTTTCTGTTGTACTCAATAAGAGGCTCGCGCCACCGCGTCACTCTGCCCTCAACGACAAAACGGAAGTCGACGAGATCGCCCATATCTGCGCACACGCGGTCGCGGCGCACAATGCGCATCCAGAACCGTTTAGTGCCCCCGAAGCGGATAAGACCACCTCCAAAATGATAAAGGTGCCGCACGTAAATACCGGCAACCGCTTCGGGGATGCGAGGAAGCTCTCGCTGAATGCGCTCCAAGAGTTGGGGTGTAACGACGAAATCAGCATCGATTGCCAGCACCCAGGGCGTTTCAACCGCCAAGTTCTGCAGTGACCATTGCCACTGGCTCGCATGGTTGGAATATGGATGATGAACTACTGTGGCACCGTGAGCCTTGCAGATTTCCAGCGTAGCGTCTGTGCTCCCGGAGTCGACAACAAAAACTCGAGGCAAGGCTGCAATGCTTTCCAAGCAGTGGACGATATTTTTCTCCTCATTGCATGTCAACACGACAGCGGTGATGGGTGGTTCAAACCCAACCTCCGCTCGGCATGTGCGGATAACCGAGACGTTGCCGTCGCCTTGAATATTACCTCTACGCATCAAATGGTGCCGCTCAGGAGCCAGCGACGCTCACGCAGCCGATTGCGCGCGGGGCCCGGCCAGGTGAAGCGCGGAATCCGATATGGATCTATATCTTTCGTAATCCGCTCCCTTCGCTCGACCAAAGCAGCCATGTTGAAGAACTTGGCGCAGATGCTCTCATCGCCGGGAAGGTAACTGGAGAAGGGGTACGAATAGGAGCGCGGCGTCTCCCCCAGGATCTGAGCCAGTACGTCGCGCGAACGTGCCAGGTCGTCCTCAAACAGTCGCGCAGAGATGTTCGCCCTCATCAGGTGCTCATGCCCATGGCTGCCGATCTCGTGACCAGCCAAACGCGCGGCTCGGACATGTTGCCGAGTTGGATAAAGCTCGCCTGGCAAGTGGAGGGATCGCCACTCGAAAGCCACATCATCGGCCGCGCACTGCAGCACGGCCTTGGTGTGCTCGAAGAGAACATGCTCACGAAGGAAGGCAATCAGGTCGCCCATGAGGTGCATCGATTTGGCGCGCTGCTGATCCAAGACCCGATGTACAAGCTGGCGCAGACGCTCGCGGTTGGCGACGTCCCGACCACACCAATAAAGTGCGTGCTCCCACAGCAAGTCCCGCCGATCCACGAGGCCAGACGTTTGAAAAAAGACGCCGCGCACGCCATGCTCTTCCAACACGGCACGCCCGGTCTCGTAGTTGTCGCGGAAACAGTCATCGAAGCAGACGATCACGCCGAACTCGCCGCGGCTTGGAAATCTCCCATCCTGCAAGTCCTCGAAGGTGCAAAATTTGGCCCCTTTCTGCGCGAGAAAGGCGATGTTCGATGCCAGCTCTCTCGGTGCGATCGCTGGAACGCCGCCGCGGGTGAGGAAATCAAAGCGATCCTCTGTAGGATCGACGACCCGGTGATAAAGAAGGCACGCGACCTTGCCTCGAGCATTCCCAAGATGCACCCGCGCGGTGCCTGGCATATATAGCAAGTCCTTGAAACGGTTAGCGCAGCGCAGCGCAGTCCGCCGCATCACTGGTTCCCCACCAGCCGGATGCCTGCGTCGAACTGATCGCGCCGCGCAAGGTAGTCGGCGATCAAGCCGTTCGACAACATTCGATTCACCTGCACACGCAAATATGGATCGTAGAGGTAACCGGTACGTCGCAAGAACAGCTTTCCTTCGGTCCATTGAGGAACTCGTTCAGCTTTCCCGCTAGCAAGACGGCGCACGGCATCAATCATGCGATCATTGCCCAAGCGAAACGTCTTAGCATCGATCATCTCATAGCTGTCTTCTGGGTTCATGTTTGGACGATCCGTGATGATGATATCGCCGTGGTCTATACCGCCGTCTATATGGTGCACGGTTATGCCGACGAGTTCAGGATGCCGTTCCAAGAGCATGAAAAGATTGCAGTTTCCTCCCCGAGAGTAGGGTGACAGGCCGGTGTGAAGATTGATCATGCCCAAGGGCAGCGCCGCTGCGCGCTCGCGGAGGGGGCGTCGAATCAGTTGAGTGCCATTGACGCAGACTACGTCCGGACAGTAGCGATCGAGCGCTGCCTCAGTCGCGGGATGATTAACGTTTGCCACGCGAATGATCGGCACATCCTCCGCCAGATCCGGCGGTCGGCCGTTCTCATAAAACAATGCGCTAAGCGTCGGCCGTGCCCTCTTGTCATAGGCTGGCCATAGCAGGCGAGCGGTCGCGTAACGTGCAAGGTCCACAGGGCTACGGTAGCGCCAGAGACGTTTTCGAAACGAAACCCGTTGCGAATCGCCCGTCTGCAACACTATCGCTTGGAGGCAAAACTCCCTGGAGATCTGCCGCATAAGGTCGCGCTGGTAGAGCCCGTCGCAGCAGAGCAGCACGACGCGGACTTCGAGTTTCGGATTAGATACACCGTCAGCCATTCACGCTGCAGAATAAGGCGGTCATGGCCGCGTGTCTTTGAGCAGGCTCAGATGAGGGTTGCCGCACGAGTCGCTTGTGCGCTTCCTGTCGCTCGTGATCTGCAGATACTCCTGCTCCATCTCCCCGGCGATTGCCTCCCAGGTAAAGCGTTCCGCCACTGTTTTGCGGCCAGCCTCACCCATGGCTCGAGCCGCATTCCGGTCGATGAGAATGCTTCGCAGCGCCCACGCTAGCGACTCAGGATCACCGGGGATCACGAGGCCGGCGCCACTATCGCGTACGACGCCGGCCAACCCGACCTCAGGCGTGACGACGACGGGGCAGCCAGCCGCCATGGCTTCAAGGATCACATTGCCGAAGTTCTCTGAGTAGGATGGCAACACCAAGACTTGTGCAGACGCGAGCAGCGACCATTTTTCGGGGCCATGCACGGGCCCGATGAATCGCACGCGAGTGGCAACACCAAGGTTGCCGGCAAGAGCCTCCATAGGAGCGCGATAGCCCTCATCATCGTCGCCGGCGAGGACTAGCTCAGCCTCTGGGAGGTGGAGCATGGCTGGGATCAGCCGATCGAGACCCTTCTTCCAGTTGATGCGACCCAGGAAGAGGACAGTGAGGTGTTCCCGACTAATGCCGGCAATACCGCAGTGCGCGCTAGCACCAGGATCGGGCATCTCTACGCCGTTGCCGACAATTATGATGCGTTGATAGCGCAGTCCCAGCCGCCTGATGTCGTCCGCCTCGAGCTTGGAAGTAGCATGGACGGCCGTCGCGGCCTCCACGTTGCGCCGCTCGAAGGCCGCCATCCACGCAAGCTTAGCAAGCCTGCTCTTGCGTCGTATCAGATCAGCGACCAACATGCCGCGCGGCGCCAGAACGTAAGGAACGCGGTGGGCGCGCGCAGCACGTGCTGCCGCAGTCGTTGGCCAAAGAAAGACGCTGTGGGTATGGACCACATCGAAATTACTTATATTGATATCAAGCGCGCGCCGCATATCTGTCGAGCGATATAGGCGACGTCCCCTCGAAGTTGGGAAATACCAGACCGAGACCCCGTCAAGATCTACTGCTGTCCCTAGGGGAACATCAGCCTCCAAAGGTCCATCGACATTGGTCGTGTATACATGAACCTCGTGACCCCTCCCGGCCAACGCCCCCGCGAGACCGTGTACCGATCGGATTGGTCCGCCGTACCGGACTGCGGGATAATAGCTTGGAACGACATGCAAAATTCTCATTGCGATCTGCAACGATCATACGTTCGCATGTGTGTATTGCCAGAATCTCGTGCTCGCTCTTCGAAAAGCACGATCATTCAACCGATTTTTTCTGATTGGCTTTGATAACCCCGTCGATAGACGAATCATAGATCGTCACTAGGTCAGAGTGTGAGTGCAGAGGCACGAAGATCCTCATGATGAAGTGTTGCCGAATAAAAGCGCCGGGCAGTACATACCGTATGACTTGCAGGTGGCAGAGCCCACTTCCCCTTTTCGCGAGACATCACGCAGTCTGGTGCGTGGCGGCCTTCGTAAAAACTTGTTCTACCGTTTCGACAGTGCGCAATGGGTCGTAGCCCGCAATATGTTCCTCCAGCAGAGTGCTTGACGGCGGATTGGCCATAACGGCTTGTAATGATTGCTGCAGGCGGGCGACGTTGCCAACCGGGTATGAGAGTTCCGAACGAATGGGTAAAACTAAGTCTTCTACGCAGCCGCACGCATCACTAGTCACGCAGGGCAAACCGCTCGCCATGGCCTCATTGACAACCAACCCCCAAGTCTCGCTGGCGTCGCTGGGCAGAACTAAGCAGTCAGCCGCCACATAAGCTTTGGCTACTTCTGTCTGGTTCAAAAAGCCTACGAAGGAGGCTGGTGGCGCAGCCTCGCTGGCGCCCGAACTATGCCCGCCCGCCGCATCGAAGGCGATCATACATGATCGGCGCAGATCTTCATCGAGTTCGCCAGTGCCGACGAAAAGAACGTGTAGCGGTCGCCCCACGCCCTGTTTCTGCAGGCCTTGCACTGCGGCGACCAAATCCCCCGGACGCTTTTTGCGAATAAGCTTGCCCAGAAAAAGGAAACAAAAAGCCTCGTCTGGAATGCGCCACTGTCTGCGCAGCGCCAGCCGCATGGGTCTGAGTTGATATGCCTGCGAGGCAAACCGAATATTGTCCACACAGTATGGCGCAGGCACCAACCGGTCATTCGGGATTCCTTGCGCCAGGTAGAATTGACGATTGGCCTCACCGATATACAAAAAACGGTCCACACGAGCGAGAAGACGCCGGAGCGCAGCACGCTTCATTCCTTGCACTAAGCCTTGGCCGCTGCTTCGAAGGTTGGTCTCGCCCCTAAGCCAAACCTCGATGCCCGCGCGCCGCGCTTCCCAAACCGCTTGCCAATAAGCTGCGACCTGCCAGCCCTGTACCCATAGAGTACGGACGCCCTGGCCTCTTAAAAAGTCGCCGAAGCCAGGCTTAAGTTTCAGCCATGAAAACGAATCCTGAACCCGGCCCAAGCGGGCGTCGATGAATTTATGGTCGTAGCCAGTCAGCAAATCGATGTCCCATGCGATTGCCCGGCCGAATCCCGGATCAAAGCGATCCTGGAGACCCAGATCGCATGGGACA
>Ga0307380_10007220_pt1 | contig 14474 bp, 24 predicted proteins | sample UN3MG_FD_202239 | JGI IMG/M metagenome (GOLD analysis project Ga0307380, IMG submission 202239) | Soil microbial communities from Risofladan, Vaasa, Finland - UN-3 | ecosystem: Environmental > Terrestrial > Soil > Coastal area > Acid sulfate soil | place: Finland: Risofladan, Vaasa | collected... | reverse complement strand
ATTAAATCCATAGCATCTTGCAAGATAGTCTTTCAATTCATTGACTTTCTTCACAAGGTCTGGATGTGGATTGATGGTGTTTTTTGTTATAAAATTTACTTTGTCAGTGATGTCACCTTCACGAACTGTTTCAGTATAGTGAACTTCAAGTCCACCACCTTTCACAAGTTTCACTTTTGACAATTGGATGTTGTCTTGGTCTTTTTTCATGATATATTAATTTATTTGGTTACAAATTATTTTGGTTCATCAATTATTGTTTCAATATGTTCTGCAGCAAAGATGATGCATTCATCAATGTGTCTTTTCCTTTCAAAGAAATTAAGTTCATCAAATGACCTTGTTTGGTGTTCAACCTTTCCATCAATCAAGTTTGATTCCCACATTACAGGTGAATAATTCTTGATTTCTTCCATCATTGTCATTTTGTTGTGATTCACTCCAAGATTTCTGAAACCTTGAATCAACTTTGGAATAACTTCAGCATGATAATATGCAAAAAGTCTGTTTGATTTGTCTGAATTAATCATTTCTATCTTCATGATAAAATCCTTTGATGGATTGTCAAGAAAATATTGATTGAAATGTCCTTTGTTATAAATGTGAAGGACACCATTCTTGTCAGTTTTTATGTAAGATTCATAATTCATTTATGAACAAACTGAACAATTAAAGATTTTATGTGTGTAGTTGTTTTTCATTCCTCTAAAGTGTAAATGTATTAAAATAAAGTTAATTGTGCAATATGTTATTTAAGTATTTTTATTGAATATTTAAAATAACTCTGGTTCTTTTAATATTTTATCTGCTCTATCTTGTGCCATCTTTGCGTGTTTCTCTGTTATCTCATAGCCTATAAAGGTTCTTTTCTCTTTTACTGCCATTGCACACTCTGTACCACTTCCAGCAAAAGGAACAACTACTAAATCATTTTCACGACTACAAGTTAAAATTAACGCTCTTGTAAGTTTTTCAGGTTTAACTGTATCGTGTTCATATTCATTATTTGTATTTGTATTGTATTGTAAAACCTCGTTTAAATTAAAGTTATTATTAAACGGTCTGCGTAGTTGTTCGTATTCCTTGCGTAGTTCTTCGTATTCCTTATTATTTTTATCTGGTATTAAATCGTATTGATATTTAGATATTAATTGAGGTTTTGCGCTTTTTTGAGTAAGTATGTTATTTGCGTTTTGTTTTGCACTTGCTATGTTTTTACAATTCCCATTTTTATAAAGCAATTCAGCTAATTCATTTCTTGTGGTGATTGTGGTTAAATAATCCTGTACAGATTTTATGGCTTTCCTCACACTATCGTGGTAGTCATTACCGTTACTATACATTAAAATTCTTTCTGTACATATAGGAAAACACATAACATTATCACCGCCAGTGCTTCCAAACATACCACCCCTTAAGTTATATTTATACCATATTAAACTATTTTCTAAATTAAAATACTTATCAAAAATAATTTGAGCATAAGCAATATTTTTATCGTCACCATACCAAAAAAGAGTTCCATTATCTGCTAAAATCCTTTTACATTCAACCGCCCACTTTTCTACATCTTTTAAATAATCGTCAAAGGTTTTCCAGATAAAATCAAAGCCGCCTTTTACTTTATAATATGGAGGGTCTGCTATAATTAACTTCGCACATTTATCAGGTAAATCATTATTTAAAAAATCTATATTATGTATTGTATTTATGTTCATAGTTTTTATTTTTAAAATAGTATATCAAAATCAATTTCTGGACAATTTTCACGAATATATTGTTCGTCTGTTGTCAGTTTCATGTGTCCAAAGTAAACAAGAAGAAGTGCATCACTGTTCCACAATCTGATTTCTGTTGCAGGGAAATATTGTTGTGCAATTCTTTTATATCTGTTTTTTCTTTCTGTTTTGCTTTCTTTCTTTGCTTCTATTCTTGGCAACTTCAACTTCAATTGACTTTGCCATGTTTGTGGATGAACTTGAATAAATCCAACATTGTTTTCAATCAATGCAGCTTTTAAAAATTCAAAGTTTCTTAATAGTTTTTGAATTCCAAATGCTTTTCCACCAACCATGTCTGAAGGATTCATTCCAACTTTTTCAATGAAACAAATGGACCTGTCAAAACCTTCTGTGATTTCTTTCAAATATGCATTGATTTCTTTGAAGTCTTTTGGCATCTTAACTGATACAGGAAGTTCAGGTGTTTCACCATCTTTCATTTTCATGTAAACAATTGAACCGTTTGCACCTGGATCAATTCCAATAATCATTTTGTAGTCTTTCATTTTTCTAAGTTTTATAAATTATTAAAAAGGTAAATCATTATTATTTTCTGGACTTCCATAATTATCAAATTTAACCAATGCACCATTGAAATCAAGTTTGATGTTTTGAAGTTCACCGTTTCTGTGTTTTTTAAACATTGCAAGTGCAAGTCTTTTGTCAACATCATTTGTTCCTGGTGCAACCATGTCATAATAACCTGGTCTAAATAAGAACTGAACAATGTCTGCATCTTGTTCAATTGAACCTGAATCACGAAGGTCAGACAATTGTGGACGTTTTGATGGACGTTCTTCAACCTTTCTTGATAGTTGTGAAAGACAAATCACAGGCACATTCAAAGCCTTTGCAAGAAGTTTCAGTGTTCTTGATATTTCACTGATTTCACGTTCCCTGTTGTTTTTGAATTGTGGGTACTCACAAAGCTGAAGATAATCAATCATAATACAATCCAATTGTCCTTTTGAATGTAGTTCAAGACATTTGCTTTTTATACCAAGAATGTTATTTATTTTATCAAACAAATGAAGTTTTTCAGTTGTTAATGCACCAACTTTCTTGTTGTATGTAGTCCAATCATTTGTGTCAAGTGTTCCTTTCTTAAGTTTTTCAATTGGAAGTTCTGTTTGGTTTGAAATCAATCTTGTCATTAATTGTTTTGAAGACATTTCTAAACTGAAGAATGCAACATGATAGTCAAATTCAACAACCATGTTTCTAAGTTGTGAAAGTATGTATGCAGTTTTTCCCATTGATGGACGTGCAGCAACAATGACCAAGTCTGAATCCTGCCATCCACCTGTCAGATGGTCAATTTCATCAAAGCCTGTTTTAATTCCTGTAACACCTTGCTTGACTTTTGCTTGTTCAATGTCTTTTGTTGCTTCACGAATTAATTCAACATTGCTTTGTTCAATGTTCGTGTCCATTATAGTCAATAAATTGTTTGCTTCAAGTGAAATAATTTCATTTATTGTCAAAGCATCACACGTTTCGTCATAAGCATTTTTAAGAATAGTTTGTGCAAACATTATTTGTTCCCTTTTCAATTCAAGTTCCTTCAAAATCATGCAGTGGTATTCAATATTTGAAGATGATGCAACACGATTTGTCAACTGTGTTATAAAATATGGACCACCAACCAAATCAAGTTCACCTTTTGATTTTAATTTCATTGTCACACTTATGATGTCAATTGGTTCTGATGCAATGTCAAGGTCAACAATTGCTGAAAATATTTTCTTGTGACTTTCTTTGTAAAATGTTTTTGGTGTTAATACTGTTCTGACTTGTATGATTGCAGTCTTTTCAATTAACAATGCACCAAGAACAATTTCTTCAATGTCAATTGCTTGTGGTTGCATCATTCCTTCATTTGGATTTTTTTTCATTCTCTAAGTTTTAAAATTGTTTATTATTTTTCGCTTAACATATTACTCATTCCGTTACACTTCATTCCGTCATACGTTTTATAACAGCCACGATATTGCATTGAAACGCAACATCGTTTGGTGTTAGCAACAATTTCCGCATTTAGCACAATAAGATTCGTTATGTTCCTCATCATAATCCATAAAAGAATTACAACACTCTGTTAAACTGTTGCTAACATTCTGTATATTTAATGCTAAAATCTTGCTTTCTAACCAATTCACATAATGGTCGGAATACTTTCCAACGCCTTTGTAGTTACCATGTTCTCTGTGGTATTCTTTTTGTAATTCACATCTTTTACTCATTCTATTTAATTTATCAGTTAATAATTCGCACTAAACATACAGTAGTCATTAGGCACAATTAAAACATAGTTAATTGCTGTTGGTGTTTCTTTAATCTTTTGGTAGCTGCTTCAAAATAATCCTTATCTAATTCGCAAGCCGTTAATTCAAATTTTCTATTATGGCAGGCTAAAGCAATAGAACCGCTACCTAAATGCGTATCAAGTATCTTGTTTCCTTCCTCCGCATAATTATCAAGTAACCACTCATAAAGTTGTATAGGCTTTTGGGTGGGGTGATGCTTTTCGCTTGCAGATGTATTACCTTCTAAATTGCCATAATATCTGTAATCAAATTGTTTTGCTACTTTATTAAAAGAAGTCCAAGCAAGCTCACCATCTGCAAAGTTTGGTACTGGGTTTCCTTTGTGCCAATAAATAAATCCTTTACCACCGTAACCCCAAATAAAAGGGAAGTAATTACCACCCCATATTATTTGGTTTTTACTTACTCTAAATAGTTCTTTAAAATATTCCTCTGTTGGTATTCCATCATCCCAATTAGAGTTTTTATATTTATCCGCTTTTATTCTTGTTCCATCACATGCTTTATTTGTTCTATTAAAAGCACCAAAGCCAATCCCATAAGGTGGGTCTACTATTGCAAGGTCAAAGCGGTTATCTTCATACCTTGCCATTAGTTCCATATTATCTTCGTTTGTTATTGTAATCATATCTATTTTTTTAATTCATTAATAAACTGTGCATAACACAAAAGTAAAAAGCAATAAACAGCTTTTACTTTAACCGTTAGCATTAATTACAGAAACAGTCTGTAAATATCATTTTTACTTATGTTTGGGCTACTTTGGTGGGTTTTAAAGTTCTTCCAATCGTGTTTTAAAATTGTATTTCTAACGTGTTCTAAATTGTTTTTATCAAAAACGACTACTTTATATTCATCTCCATATCGTTTACCATCTTCAAATATTTCTTTACCAACACTTCCACGTTTGCAAAACATAAAATCAGCTTTGGTGTTCTCAAAATTATCTCTATTGGTTCTATGTAAACTAAACAAGTCACTTTTTAAATTAGGTTTTTTATTTAGTATTCCGTTTTCTGGTCTATGATAAAGATTAAAGCAACAATGCACTTCAATTCCGCTATATTCCATTTTACCTAAATCAACGCTTTTAACTAAATCAAATTCATAAAGGCTGTCTACGTTGTTTAATTGGCTTATTGGTAATATAAAACCAATCATATCACACATTTTAATTGAATGTTTAAAAAACTTCAACGCTAAATTATTTCTATTGCCAAACGGTGGGTTTCCTATTATTGCTCTACCGTATTTGTAAGGCAAATCTAATTCTAAAAAATTTTGTTCAATTATAGTTTTGTGTTCGGGTTCAATATCATAAGCAATACAATTATCTAATTTTAAGCTAAAAGCACCATTACCTGCACTCGGTTCAATTAATTCTGTAACCTCTTTAAATGTTTCCCAAAACTCATAAATACACAAGTCAACTATTTTACTTGGTGTATAAAATTTATCTAAATTTATTTTATCACTCATATCTATTTTATTTATTATTAAAAACTAATGCTAACACGGTATAAATTGCATAGCAAAAAAGCTACGCATCTTATACTATCAGTTAATAATCATTTATGTCAAATGTTCCACCTTCATTTCCTGAAGATTTCTTTTTGTGTTCTGGTTTAAACCAAACTGCAATCATTTTCTGTTTCCAATTTACAACTTTATTACCACGTGCATCTTTCCAATCTGCAACATCATAATAATTAAAAGCCGTTAAACCTTGTTCTTTAGAATATCCTTTTTCATCAAAGTATTTAATGACTTCTTCTTTTGTTGGTGGTTCAAACTTTTTTCTTTTTTGTTCGGAACTTTTTTTCTTTTCAATTTTTTCTTTTTTATTAGATTGTGTTAAATTAAAATCAAACTCCAAATCTTCTTTATTTATTAATATATTATCTTTAGTATTATCTTTACTTATTAGTTGTTCGTTTTCCGATTGACGGTTTTCCGACAATCGGTTTTCCGATTTACGGTTTTTGTCAAATTGATAATCATAAACAACCCATTCAAAGCCAATAAACTGTCCTTTATCTGAAACCTTTTGAATTCCACAAATAAAACCAAGTTCTTCAAGTTCGTTAAATGCTTGGTCAATCCTTGTTCTTCCTTGTTTGAAATGTTTATAAAGTTGTGTTTTGTAAGTGATCCAATCTGTTGGTCTGCTCAATAGATATGCAAATATTCCTATTGCAAGACCATCTTTTGTCAATCCAAATATTTCATTTGGAATAACTGTGAAATTTTGTGAATGTTTACTTTTATATATCATAAATGAAAAAAACCAATAGCTTCATCGGTTACGGGCGAATCCACTATTGGTTTTATAAAGATGTCTTATTAGTGCCGTAACTCACTTTTGTAAATATACAATAATATTTTATATTGTGTCAATACCAAAGAAACTTTTTTCTTCTTCTGACATCAATTCTGCAAATTGAATTGCACGTTTCTTCCAAAGTTCAAATTTTTGTTTCCTTTGATTTAAACGGTTTTCTTCTTGCTTGATAACATTTGATTCATAATCAAATAATGAATAAGTCTGACTGCCTTCAAAATAAGTTTTTGACACATAAATCAATCCTTCGTTTAACAATTCAGAACATCTTGCAGTGATTGTTGACTTTTCCATTGAAGGAAAATGATATTCAAGTGTTATGATTCCAGTTTCTTTGTTGTCATAAATAAAATATAGTATTTTACTTTTGTCTGATTTTACCTTTCCAGAATGTATCTGTTTTAATAAAGTTGTTCTTTGTGCTTCTGTCATTTGTCTAAGTTTTTAAAAAAATTATTATTATTTGCTTTGATAGTACTCCAACTTTGTATTCTTGGTTTGAATGCCATGTGGTCATTTAAGTTGTTTAATATTCTAATATATTCCTTTTGTAACTTATTAGACAATGGTGGTGCATCTATTATTTCAGCAGGTCTTAATTCTTTATCTACTCCAAACCTTTCTTTCCACCATTTACTTTGATATTCACTTGTACATTTGTTGCACTTTCCAACATAACCACTTTTTGTGATTGAACTTCTTGGAAAATTACCTTCAAGTTGTTCATATAATTCTTTACAACTATTGCATCCATGTTTTTCCATACTATATTTTTTTTGATTCACGATATATTTCACCAACTTCATTTGCAATGTCTGTTGCACTGTTTGACAATGAATGTGTCAATCCATTCAGTTGATTTTCTTTTAACCATTTAATGGTCTTTGTTGCTGCATCAAATGAAAGACTTTCTGCATCTGCTTCAATTCTGTTTTTATCTTCATCAGTGATGTTTGCATTCATCAACAAACTTTCAATCAATCCAATCTGACCGACTGTGCATCTGAAGTCTTCATTTGTTAATTCAATAGCCTGTGCAATCTTTTCCCATTGTTGGGTTTTTGGTAAATATTTACATAATCTTTTGATGACTGTCTTTCTTGCCATTTCTGAATAATGCTTTTGCCAAATACAAGGAATGTTTTTGTTTTTTAAAAATGCTTTGTAAGATTCAGAACCTTCACGAATTTCATTTACTTCTTCAACTGTCATCACTTCAACTTGCTTTTTACCATCTTGAAGAACTGCAACTGCATAAACCATTTTTATTTCTTTTGACGTTCTTTTTGGTCTGTGTAGTATTTCAACACTCGTTCCAAGTGTTTCTTCAAATTCGTCACCTTCATAAACAATGTGTGCATAAACACTTGTTGCACTTCCTGTGTCTGTTATAAGTTTAACAAGACCTTGATATGATGGTTCAAGATGACATTGAACAACAAATTGTCCACCAATCTTTGCACTTCTTGGAACTAAGTATGCAAATTTTAAAACTGGATTCAATGTCAAACCAATTTGTGCAACATTCAAAACTGCTTCCAATTTTGATTCAATTGTTGATTTTGCCAAAAAATCATTCTTATTGAAATGCTGCATTGCAAATGAACATTCTTTCTTGAATGTGTTTTCATCAGTCAATTTCACAAACTTGTTTTGAATCTTTTTTAATTCTGTGTTTAATAATTGTATTTCTTGCTTTTCCATTTGTCTAAGTTTTTAATTATTAATTGTTTTCTATTCCAAAAAGGAAGTTTAAATCAACACCTGTAATTTCACAAATTCTTTTTATAATGTGATGATTCAACTTTCCAAGCTGCTTGTCATTCGTCCATTGTGACACATACCAACCTGCTGATTTTTCATCCATTTCTGGTAATAACATTACACCAATCTTTGATTGATTTAACTTTTCTTCTTCTTCACTCTTATTGTTGTTGAAGAACATAATTGCTTCTTTAATTCTTAACGGTTTTTTTTTCATTGTTCTAAGTTTTAAATGTTTAAATATAAAGTTGATTTTCATGAATTAATTCATTCACAAGACCTTCATTGTCATCCATTAATTTGTCAAGCTGCGAATCATTCAAGACTGTTCCATCTTTAAATTCTGCATAACTTATAAAAGCATCACAGAAGTCTGGAAAGTCATCGTGATGAATTCCTTGTATTTCAATTGTTTTAATGTCAATGTCTTCAAGTGTAAATTCTTTGTGCTTATTAAAAAACTTGATCATTGGTTCTTCAAATATCCAAAAGAATAATGCACTGAAAAGTCCGATTGTGATAATAGTTCCTACCATTTTAATTTTGTTTTAATAGATTAATACTTGTTTTTATTTGTTGATTGTAAAGGATTTGAATTGAAGGAACAACTGTTGTCATTCCTTTTTCAATCCTGTTGGTTTCTTGTTCCTGGAACAAAACAACCAATGCAATTTCAAATGTTTCCATATTAATCAATAAAACCATTTAAACGCATTGATTCTTCTGTTATCTGAATAGTTTTTTCAGATATAAAAGGCTTTGAATAATCTGTGATATCTTCAACAATATCTAAATAATGATTTGATGTGTCATTCAAAATTGAATCTTCAATCAATAATGAAATAGATTGCATCACATCTTTATTCAATGTGATGTCCATTCCTTCATCATTGTCATGGATTCTTGAAGAATTAAAAACAACTGTGTCAATTTCACCATCTTCATCAAATTCAATTGATGCAGAACCAAAAACAGAAACTTCTGTTCCCCACTCTAATTTGATGATAAATTCTAATTCATTTAATTCATTTGTGTTTTTATACACTTTGTAGTTTTCTTTGTCTAATATTTTCATTTGTCTAAGTTTTTAAATTTGTGTTATTACCCAACAAAGATACATTTATTTTTGTTATTACCAAATAAATATTGAAATAATTAAAAAATAATTATAAAAAAAAGCCTGAACAGGTTGTCCAGGCTTTCCCACATTTTAAAAACTTAGAGGTGAAAAAAATGATTGGATTCAAATGTAATAAAAAAAACCTGAACAAATACTGTCCAGGCTAAAAAAACAAACCAATAACATCTGAAAATTACATTTGTTTATTTTAAACTTGTTGCAAGAACAAATCCTGTTGCAAGTCCAATTGGAATTCCAAACTTCACTGTGAAACCTAATATTTTAATCTTTCTATTTGATACAGTCAACTTTCTTTCTGTTTCTGCATTCTGTTCAATCAAGATGTCTGTTTCTTCCTTATATCCTTTTAAAATGGATTTCATGTCTTCAATCAAACTTTGTTGTGTTGTCATTATACTGTCACAAATTTCTCCACGTTTCAAATCCTTAATAATTATTTTTGCATCTGGACCACTAAAACAAATACTATCTTCTTTCTGAAAGGTAGTCTGTGAACATACCACGCAAGTCAGACACAGTTGCAGTGTCAATACTAACATCATTTTCAATTTTGTTGAATTCATTGTATAAGGTTTTAATTAATGTATCTTTTTTAATAGCTTCAATCAATAGCAAATCACGTTCTTGTCTGATGTCATGAAGTTTGATTTCACGTTCAATGTCAATTTCTTTTTCTTTTGGAATGATCCATTCAACAATTGAATTGATTGTAATAAATGAAAGTAAAATGATTATGATTGTTTGTTTAGAAAAAAACTGCATAACAAATTATTGAAATAGTTAATATAATAAGAATAAGACAACCCCTTGAACCTTTGTCAATTGCTTCGTTTAGTTCTTGAAAATCTTCTTCAGACTGTTGCATCTTCTTTCTTTTTAAATATTTGACCAATTGACTTCAAACCAATCAATGTTGTTCCTGCAATAAGCATTGAATTAAAAAGATTTTCATTTGAAGTGTAAAAATGTAAACCATCTAAAATAAAAGCTGCACAAACTAAAAACATAATTATTGCACCCCATATTTTTTTGGAAGAATACTTTCCACCAGTTTCTTCACACAATACATCTTTAAATAATTTATATTTTACCATGATTATTTTATTTGGAAGTGTGGCATATCTTTAAACCTTGACCAATCACCACCCCATTCAAGAACAACACCAAATTTAGTTTTTGCAATGTTCTGAAGATGTTTTGCAATTGCAGTCAAGTGTGTTCCATTCCATGATGCTTTCCCGTTTACATAAGCATAAATGTCAAAGGCATGACCAAGACCATCTTCTTTTGCTTGATGGTTTGACTTCTTAATATAACCATCTGTATTTGTAACAATTGAACCAGGTAATTCACGTCCTTTTTGATACAACATATTTTGGTCTTCAGCAGTTCTTAAACCACCAAATTGAGGAATACCAAAGTCAAATGGACTGTCTTTTATTCCTTCTTCTATTATTAAAATCAAGACTGGATGAATTCCTTCCAATCTTGACTTACTTCTTTGGCTTAATTTATACATTACTTTGTTGGTTTTTCTTTCATTGATTCAACCTTTTGTGAAAGGTTTAAATAATTTGCAATGTTCATTCTTGCTTCTTGTTTGTGTTCTGGTGCTATTTGCCCAACTCCACGTGATATTGTTGCAACTGACAAATCAATTGCTGCAATTATCATTTCTTTTTCTTCCTTTGTAAATTCCATGTGTTTATTGTTTTAAATTAATTCTGTGTAACCTTCGCCAATTTTTGAATCAATTAATTCTTGCAACCATTCTTGAACAAGTTGTGCAGAACCAACATCATTTAATTTGGCCCATTCTTCTGGTGTGCAATCTTTAACTAATTTATAACTGAAATTTGTTATTCCTGCAACTGGCAACCAACCATCTTCTTTTGCCGTATCTTTTGCAAGTTCATTAAACCAATGTGTCAAGTCATAAATAACTTGCATTGTTTCACCAATAAATCTTGCATTGTAATCAATTATACTTCCTGCAGATAATGTTCCTTTGTCTGGTCTTTGTAATTGTTTGTTTATCTTAATCATGATATTTATTTTTTATAAAGTTATTAATTAATTTGGTATTCTTAAAAGTTTAAATCCTGCACCACCTGAATCAGCTATTCCAACAGATACACGTTCAAGCGTTGCGTTGTCAACATCATAAATTAAAAATCGTGTATTCCCTGCCGTTGAATCTTCATCAATTGTTGCCATTACTGTACCACCGATAGAAATATCTATTTGACTTTCTCCTGTTATCCCTGTTGTAACATTATGTTTGATTTGTGCTTGTTTTAACTGTGTTGTTGCACCATCCCAATATTGACCGTAAATATTAAAGTCATAACTTCTTGTCTGAAAAGAAACTGAAGCTGCTATTGAATTTAATTCAAATAAATTATTATTATATTTTGAATAAACAAAGTTTGAATTATTCCTTACTTCAATAACATTGTCATTTCCTGCATCAAGATATGTTGTTCCAGAGTTTGCACCAAGTCGTGCAGTTCCACCGATTATCATTTTCCAGTTATCTGGCATTGATAATGATGCACCAATTATTGGTTCATTACCTAAAGATAAACTACTTGATATTGCCGCAGAACCTTGAACAGATAATACAGCAGTTGAAAATGGTGCAACTTTATTTATTAAAACTATTCCATCATTTGCACTAAAAAACAGACCACCACTATTATTTAATTCTAATATTCCAGAACTTGTTGTCTGGTCAAAACCAAACCTTGCTTTTTCAACACCTAAATCATTGTTTATAAAAAAACCATAATCATTGATTGCATCTGACATTTCAATTCCAACGTCACCACCATCCCATTTTGTGAAATATGTATTTGCAAATAGTGTTCTATCTGATATTATTGAAGCATCATCATTGTATATATTCAATCCATTTGTGTTGATATACTTCATTAACTCCGAAATAGTCAATTTCGCAGACTCAAATGTTGTTCCACTGTCTTCTGTTGAATCTAAATCCATATAGTCAAACAATGTTATTGATGCTGCTACCCTTGTCTTTGTGTATTGATTGATTTGTTTTCCCATGATTTCTTGTTTTTAATAATTTCGTTTTTGCAATGTGTCTGTGTTTGTTGTAAATTTAATATTATAGATTTTGTCAGGTGTTCCACTGATTTCTGGTTTCTCAATTTCTGCAGGAAACACACCAATTCTTCTGAAGATTGTTTCTGCTTTTATATTATAATCAGTAAATAATAATTCATTTGCCAACATTCCATTGTATATCAAACTTTGAACTGTTTCCCATCCAATCTTCTTTGTCTTCAAGAAATATTCTGTTGACATTTTATCTTTTATTTGTCTGATTTTCCTTTGTGGATTTGATGTTGTATATCTTGTGTTCTCATAAATAGGTGTTGGATTTCCAAATGTTCCTGGAAGTCGCATTGATTGATACCAATTAAGACCAGTGAAGTCAAATTGACCACCAATGATGTTTCCATCCTGATAACTTTCAAACCTAACTGTTTGATGTGCTGCAATGTCAGAATAAACACAAAGATTAAATAATCTGCTTTCATAAGTTGTTGCACTTCCAACAATGTTCAAGTTTGCTTTTATTTGATATTCACCTACTCCATGAAGTAAAAGAACTTTTTCCCATTCGACCAAATAACCAATATACAATTGTTGTTCTGAAGAACCACTTGCAAATCCATTGTAAAAGATTCCATTTGAACCATCATTCAAATCATCAACCTTCACACCATCTTTCCAAAGTTCAATGTCAATTGTGTCTGTTCCTACAAGTCTTTTGAAAAGAAATTCTGACTTATCATTTTTCCACCATTCACCACCACCAAGTGCAAACACTTTTTCTGAATATTTACATTGTATAAAATCACAAATGCAAATGTCATTCATCGGTGTGTCAATAATTTCTGGTAGTGAATTTCCTTTCAGCTTCCAAGCCATTCCACTTCCAAAAAAGTATGGTGTTGTATTTGGTAATTGTATTACTATCATGGTGCTTCTTGTTTAGTTTCTATTGTTCCACTCGTATCTTTCAATGTATTGTCAGGACTTGTCAATTTTGCTTTTGGATCAATTGCATTTTCATCTTGTATTCTTGCTGAAAGATTGTATTCTATTCCTGGAACAACTTGTGTTCCATCAATCAGACATTCCATGACAACATTTCCTGAATCCAAATAAACATCCAACAATGTGAATCCACTTTTTGGTTTTAAAATTTGTGTTGTACTTGGTAAATTCAAACTTGACATTTCTGTGATTGCAAATCCTGGTTGGTCTGTTTGTTCAATTCTGTTTATTCCCCAAATATCAACCAATGATGCAACTGGACCACCTGAATTTGTCCAAGTTGCCCTGAACAAAGTGTCTTGTCCTGTCATAACTGCACCACCCAAATCTGCCATGTTTGAATTGTTGAATGTATCAATAACACAACCCCACACAGGGGTGATGTTTCCATCTTCTTCATAATTGTAAACAGTTAATGAAGGGCTAATGGCTAAATAATCGGTGTTACCAGACACACCCAACAATGAAACACCATCAATGTTTCCACTGATAGCAAGTTTTATTTGATAATCATTCAAATCTGAATAATTACTTGATTTTAAATTGAAATTATTATTTGGTTTTGCAAGGTCATAAAATATTGTGTCAACATTAAGATTCTGAATCCAATCCTGCCAACTGATTTTCTGTGCAAATCTTCCTGTGTAATGTTGTAAACCACCAACATTTGGACCAACTTCAACAATCAAATCATTGAACTGGTCTGCAGACTTTAATATGTAACCACGTGTTGTGTTTTCATTTATCTGTTGAACACCTGCAGAAACAATTGCAGTTCCAACAACAACATTGAATTTGTCAAGTTCAAAATATGTTCCAGTAATTGGATTTTGTGCAACCAATAAGAACTGAAGTTGATTGATGACTGCATCTTGATTCAGATTCAAATGAAAATCATATTCAGTAACAAGTCCATCTTCAACCCATGAAACAACATCTGTTGAACCTGTGTCAACTCCAATCTGTTTGTTGTGTGTGTAAATGTCAAGAACATCAACACCAAACAATCCTGGAATGTCTGCACTTTGGTC
>Ga0307380_10007216_pt1 | contig 14480 bp, 12 predicted proteins | sample UN3MG_FD_202239 | JGI IMG/M metagenome (GOLD analysis project Ga0307380, IMG submission 202239) | Soil microbial communities from Risofladan, Vaasa, Finland - UN-3 | ecosystem: Environmental > Terrestrial > Soil > Coastal area > Acid sulfate soil | place: Finland: Risofladan, Vaasa | collected... | reverse complement strand
CCACAGGCAACATTCCTGAAGGAGATATATTAGAGTACATAAATATAAATGTAGGAAATGATGGATGGTCAGATGGCAAGGTATCAGACATAGTGATTAATTTCAATATACCTGTAGGCTTATTTGAAGATTCTCCAACAATTATAATGTATAGGTTCCAGAATGGCGAATGGCAGCCCCTTGTGACTACTTACAATGGGATTGAGGATGGTTACTATCAATTTTCAGTACAGACACCGGGATTGTCTTCTTTCGCAATAGTGATACCTCATGTGTCAACCGATGTAGAAATTTCACAAACCACTTCAGATACGGATTCAACGGATGTAGAAATTTCAGATGGGACTGAATCCAAAACAGCTACCAAGAAAGGACTTCCAGGCTTTGAAATTTTAGTGGGAATTGTTGGAATATTGTTAGCCGCATATGCAAGGAAGAAATAAATCTTAATATCTGAGGGGTAATCCCCTCATCTTTCCTTTTTTTTCAGAATAATTAATCATTACCCCATAAATTTTTATATAAACTTTCTTGTTAGGGAGGTTTCGTTTAGGTCGTCGTTTTTCCCTATAGAATAGTAATAAGAGGTTTTTCTAATTCAATTCATTTTAGAAAACCTTTTTAATATATAAAATAAATTGATTTTGATGATTAATTCACTTGATCGCAAACGTTTCGTATTACTTGCTCTTATCACAGTGATTGCGGCTTCTCTATTGGTCATATATCTTTCATGGCCGTTCCTGAATGTGCTTATGTGCTCCGTCCTCTTGATAGGGCATTAAGAAAAATTACAAAAATAAAAAGCCGGAGAATCTCTGCCTTCTTGACAATAATTGTAGTAGCCGCAATTTTTTCAGCTCTTTTTCTGAACATCATATTCATCCTCGGCTACGAACTTGCAAGATTCCAGCCTTTAGTGATGGAATATGATGTGAATGCAGTCATTGATGGTGCAATGGAATTGATTGATAATTATATTCCGGATTCCATCCAGGAAAATATGAGAGCCAGTCTTTCATCTTCGGTCTCTGGTTCCATCGCTTTCATAATAAAAAATCTCCAGCAAATTGTACTGAATTTTATTTCTAATCTGGCTATTGTTACTCTGCAACTTGTGGTAATCATATTTATGATATATTACCTGTTAATTGACGGGGAAAATATTTTACGAACGTTTATCGAAGTCTTACCATCAAACAGGGTGGACATTGTTGAAGATTTTCTTAATCATCTGGACAGCATTTATAACAGCCTGTTCAACGTTTATCTAATAGTTTGCATTCTAACAGGTATTATCGGGGCTGTAGGTCTTACGCTAATAGGAGTTCCATATCCAGCCATGTGGGGTGCTATTATTGCCATCCTGGCTTTATTACCGATCGTGGGACCAGGTACCTTCTATGTACCGGCATCAATCTACTATTTCCTGATCGATGAACCGGTAAAAGCTGTGATATTGCTAATTTTTGGTTGGTTGTTCCTTGAAACCATACCTGGAAATATTATTAGGCCCAGACTAATGATGCAACGTGGAAATATCCATCCAATTATTACACTACTTGCATTTACTGCACCCCTGTTTGTTGTTGGAGCCATTGGAATTATTGTCGGCCCGGCAGCATACGGATTCATACTGGCAATATATAGGTCATACATGGGTTTTGAAGTTGGAAATAAGCAGGAAAATAATGAAGAAACCGAAATTATTGACGCTGATTAAATTCTTTAATTGTAAAAAGGAATTAACCTATCACATGATTTTTTAATATGCCAATACCCTGAATTTCGATCTCTACTATATCACCGATCTGGAGTGGGCCAATACCTGCAGGTGTGCCTGTGGCAATAATGTCACCTTCCTCCAAGGTCATTATGTTGGAAATAAATTCAATAAGGAATGGAACATCGAAGATCATATTATTGATATTTGAATCCTGTTTGATCTTGCCGTTGACCCTGGATATAATAAAAGCATCACCAAGGTTGATCATACTGGGTTCGACAATATACGGGCCGATGGGAGCAAATGTATCAAAACTTTTTGCCCTGGTCCACTGGTTATCTATTTTCTGGAGATCCCGGGCAGTAACATCATTGAAACAGGTAAATCCCAGTATAACGTCTTTTGCATTTTTTGCCAGAACATTTTTACAGCGTTTACCGATCACCACAGCAAGTTCAGCTTCATAATCCAACACCTGGCTGTTTGGTGGAAATACAATATTACCTCCACCCCCTATAATGGACGAAGGAGGTTTTAAGAAAATTATAGGATGATCAGGCAGTGCCATTTTCAATTCTTTTGCATGGTCAATATAATTCAATCCCACACAGATTATCTTACTGGGGCTTGTTGGCGGGAGTAGTTGCAGGTCTTCAAGGTTATATGTATCAAAGCATAGGTCCTGCTCTACTATGACTTTATTATCCTTTATTTTCCCTGTAAATATCCGATCTTCAAATTTGAATCTGCCGATCATAATTTTATCTTTCTTCCAGTGGCATCCCTGTGGTATTTCCCTAACTCGCTTTCAATAAGAACATCTCCTGCAAAAACAGGTCCGTCCTTGCACACTCGCAAACCAGCAGGGTCAATAACACATGCTCCGCATACTCCAATCCCGCATTTGAAATACCTGTGAAGACTGAACTGTGATCTGCCTTCAAGGCCATGGAGAATATCCAGCACTCCTTTCATCATCAATTCAGGACCGCACACATAGAACTGGTCAAAAACTTCCAGTTCGTACTTCGACATAAGCCCGGTAAGAAAACCATGATACCCTTTACTCCCGTCATCGGTAGCCACACTCACGACACCATATTTTGAGAAACGACCTTCAAAAAGCAGTTCATGAGATGTTTTTGCCCCGATCAGGGTGTGCACTTCAATATCCTGTGCCTTTTCTGCCAATGGTAATAATGGAGCACCGCCCACTCCTCCTGCAATGATCATTATTCTGTTTCCAGTTATTTCAAATCCCTTCCCGAAGGGACCCCTGATGCCTATACTGTCACCCACATGCATATTTGAAAGTGCACGGGTTGCATCACCTACCCTCTGTACAGTAATACCATTCGAAAAAGATAGGGCCATAGGGATCTCATCCACTCCCCTGACCCAGACCATAATGAACTGACCAGGTTTTGCATCAAGCTCAATATCTGTTCTTATGGTGGTAATTGAAGGTGTCTCCCTGATGATCTCTGTAATTACAGCATTCATAGGTCTCATTGATCCACTCTCCTGTGGGCAAGGCCGATTATATCGTGCAAAGTGTAATTTTTGTCAGATAGATATCCGGATAATCCCGTGCAAATTTTATTGAAAATATTGATATCATCATAAACGGCAGAACCGATCTGTACTGCAGATGCTCCTGCCATCATCATTTCAACTGCATCCTGCCAGTTTCCAACTCCGCCAACACCTATTATTGGGATATCAAGAGCATTGTATAGGTCAAAGACGCATTTTACTGCCATAGGTCGAATAGCCTGTCCTGAGAGCCCCCCGTAGATGTTCCCCAGTATAGGATAACCACTATGTATATCCACTGCCATTCCCCTTACCGTATTAATGGCAACCACTGCATCAGCGCCCCCTTTTTGGGCAGCTTCACCTATCACAACGATATCTGTAACATTGGGTGTCAGTTTGACCCAAACAGGCGCCCTGGTAGCTTTTTTTGCAGCCCTGGTTATCTCTTCAACCAATACAGGATCAGTACCAACAACAGCACCATATCCAGTGGCGTGGGGACAGCTCACATTTAATTCATAAGCATCTGCTCCTTGAAGACCAATGATAATTTTTGCAAATTCATCAGGATGCGCGCCAAATACACTTGCTACTACCGGAATGCCACCCTGTTTGGCCGTTGCCAGTTCATCCTGGAAATCTTTGTAGGATGGATTGGGCAGACCCATTGCATTTAAAAATCCACAATCCAGTTTGACCATAGTTGGATTTTGGTGCCCCTCTTTTGGCTCTGAACCTATGGACTTTGTGACCACTGCCCCGGCACCCGAGTCAGCCATTCGTTTTAGAGATGAACCAGTTGTGCCTAATACACCAGCTGCCAAAATAATTGGATTTTCCAGTTTAAGTCCTGTTATTTCAAGAGCAAGAGACGGCATATTATTCATAGACCTCGTCTACAGAATAATCCTGATGAATAATTTTGGAGATTTTTTCAACAAGGGCTGTTGGATCATCAGCCTGGAATACGTTTCTTCCAATTGCAACTCCCCGGCCGCCTGAGTGTATTGAATCATAGACTATATTTAAAAGATCACGTTCGGTTTCGACTTTAGGCCCTCCAGCCACGACCACAGGTACCGGACAACCTTCCACCACTTCCCTGAACGAATCAGGATCACCCGTATAATTTGTCTTAATAATGTCAGCACCAAGTTCAGCACCTACCCTTGCTGAATGTTTCACATATTCCACATTATGTTCCGCCTCTACTTTTGGACCCCTGGGATACATCATAGCCAGCAAAGGCATACCCCATTCATCACATTTTCGGGCAGTCTTCCCTAAATCCATCAGCATCTCAGCTTCGTCATCAGCTCCAATGTTTATATGTACAGAAACGCAGTCTGCTCCAACCTTAATTGCCTCTTCAACAGTGGTTACAAGTACTTTGTGATTAGGATCAGGTCCCAGGGAAGTGGATGCGGAAAGATGTATGATCAAACCTACATCCCTGCCGTAACCTCGATGGCCGTATTTGGCCAGTCCCATGTGTCCAAGAACAGCATTGGCACCACCGTCTGCTACTTTATTCACCATATCTGAAAGATTTACCAACCCTTTAATAGGCCCGGCTCCTACACCATGATCCATTGGAATTATGATCGCATTTCCAGTTTTTCTGTCGAAAATCCGTTCCAATCTCACTGTTTTCCCTATATTTCCTGATCTTGTGACATATGTGCACATTTACATCGCCTAACGACATTCTAAGGTTCTGATGATACTTATTTATTTAGATTTTGTCATCATTTTCACATTTTTAATTATGTTAAATAATTATATATTCCATCAAATCAATAATAATCATTGGATGGGATTAATGATTATATTGTGAGATTAATAATTATAATATGAGATTAATAATTAAAATGTGTGATTAATAATTAGGGAGTGTGATTAATAATTATGAAACCAATGAATAGAATATTAAGGGATGTCATGACCAGAGGTGTCGTTTCTGTTCCAATGGATCTTTCCATAAGGGAAGTGGCAGAAAAGATGACACAACAAAATGTCTCTGCTGTGACAGTAACTGATCACAACGGGGAGATCATGGGATTAATTTCTGAAATGGATGTACTTAAAGCTGTTATGGACCGAACAATACTTAATTCTGCAGCAGAAACCATAATGAGTTCAAATATTCAATCAGTTGACCCGTCCATAACATTAGATAAAGCTGCCAGTATCATGATGAATAAAGGCATTCACAGGTTAGTCGTTTTATCGGAACCTGGCGTGGGAGCTTCAGATCGTCCGGTAGGGATACTCAGCGCTGGTGATATAATAAGAGAAATTATCAAGAAATAGAGTGATTATCTCCCCTCAGGTGGCAGCCTGCAAAACCTGGAACTCATTTTAGCGTGCTCCCTGATAATATCAGATTTGGTTAACAGGCCAAGGAGTATTTTTTTGTCTTCCCGGTCTACCACAGGCAGTCGTCCAATACTGTTATCAAGTAGCCTTTTAAGTGCTACTTCAAGATTTTCATCCTCATATGTCACGATTAACGAGCGGCTCATGATCTCTTCAACCCTGACCTTATCCCGCTCTTCAAATGGTACTTTTTCCGCATCCTCAAATGTGACTATACCTACCAGTTTCAGGTTGTCAAGTACAGGATATCCCAGATGCCCGTATTTATGAACCAGGTTTAATACAGTCTGCACCTTTGTGGCAGGATCAACAGTAATGACATCGGAAACCATGGCTTCTTTTACGTTGACAAGTTCAAGTACATCTATCGTCATTTCACGGCGATGGGCCGGGGAATCAACCCTGCTTTCAACCTGTTTTTCATAGATCGACCATCTGCCAGATATGATAAAAGCCAGGGTTGAGGCAAGCATTAGAGGCGGCAGCAGGTTATAGTTCCCTGTAAGTTCTGATACCATTATTATTGCAGCGATAGGTGTTTTGGCCACACCTGCTAATAGTGCTGCCATTCCTACCAGCACAAATGTAGCAGACTCTGGCACGATCGCGGGAAACAGGGAGTTAAATGTAATTCCCAAAAACCCTCCCAGCATTGCGCCGATCACCAATGTGGGGCCAAATACACCACCGCTACCACCACTGCTAACACTGAATGAAGTGGCCAGGATCTTGGCGAATACCAATACCAGCATTAATCCAACCACTAAATTCTGGTTTATTGCCTCCTGTATGAGTCCATATCCCACACCGAGACTTTCGGGTAAAAAAAATGCCAGTAGACCAAGTAATAATCCACCTATTGCTGGTTTGAAATGGTTGGGAATATCAATATTTTTAAAAATATCCCGCAATCCGTAGAAGATATGAATGTATAGAATTCCAACTACTGCACATGCTATTCCAAGTAAAGCATAGAATATAAGCTCGGAAGGATGAGTAAAATGGTAATAGGGCATGGTAAATAACGAATCCCACCCAAATACGGAAGAGAAAATAGAGTAGGCAATGGTGGAGGAAATAAATGCCGGGACAATACCTTCTGATTCTGAATCCTGTCTGTACAGCACCTCAATTGCAAATATGGCGCCGCCTAACGGGGCCTTGAATATACTACCAATCCCGGCAGCCATACCACAAATAACTAGAATATGCCTGTCCTTATCCGATAGCTTGAGTTTTGTGGCAAGAACTGAACCAAAACCTGCACTGATCTGGGCGATTGGGCCTTCCCTGCCAGCACTTCCCCCTGAACCGATTGTTATCATGGAAGATAATGCTTTGATGAATGGTACCCGGCCTCGAATAATACCGCGGTTCTGATGATACGAGTTAATTACAGAATCGGTACCATGCCCTTCTGTCTCAGGTGCAAAATGATATACCAGTATGCCAGCGATCAGTCCTCCCAGCGCTGGGATCAGGATGAGCAGGAATCTATTTGGATTATTTATCCCCGGAGCTATTAGATCTACATCTCCTGCCGGGGTGGCAGGAAAATAACCGCCCACACCACCCAATAAGTAATGAGTGGTATAGAATAAACCCGAGTAAAAAAGGATAGCAGCTACTCCTCCAACTACGCCCACTAATGTGCTTAGGATTGTCCAGCGTTGGATCTGTTTGATATCCATTTCGCGAATTATTGATCCAATTTTTTCAATAATACTCATTAGTTAACGCCTGCTAAAAAAAATGTGGAAAATCGATTCAATGAAGTACTAAATAGAAAAGTAAATTTAGATGGAAATGAGTACAATAATCTTTGATTATGTCGTAGGGATACTGTTTTGAAAAATTCCGTTTCTTAAACCTTCTTTAGCTTTTCCAGTTCTTTTGTTACGCCATTCTTAATAAAGTTAGTGTAATTTTGATCTTAATCGTTATCGTATATGTGGTGGTGATCTGTCAAGAGTCATGGCACGAAAAGTGGATGATGACCAAATTGAAATTATTGAATGGTTTAATTTTGCTTGATGCCGATAGTATTGAAATTTCCAACCTTTTGATTTAGAAACCATTTCCACATAGGTATGAAATAAATCTGTTTCCCGTCGATTTCCTCTAAGCCTTCCGTGTCTTCAGTTATTATAAATCCTTTGTTCAGATCAAATTCCGTCATTGCGCTCCATAGTGCCCTGACCTCTCTCTTTTTTGTGCGTTCATCGTCGAGATTCCAGCAGACCTGAATGGCTTCCACTGGCCACAGACCATCTTTCACAATAAAATCGACTTCACCGATGTTGTTTTTCCAGTAATATACTTCCTGTTTGTGCCTTTTCAGTTCAACAAACACGGCATTTTCTGCAAGACGCCCTACATCTTCTGAAAACTTGAATGACACGGCATTTCGCAGTCCGGTATCTATGCAATAGATCTTTTTCGGGTTCGCAGATTGAATTTTCAGTGATGGGGAATAGATGGGGACTACATACAATAGATATGCTTCAACCATGTATGCTATATAGTCTGATATTGTCTCAAGCCCGAAACCAAGAGCATTTCTTGCGTTTCTCATACTAAGGGAGTTGGCTATGTTCGTTAGAAGATAAACACCAAGTTCCTTTGTTTTCATGGAATTTGTGCCGTACCTGTCTACAATGTCTTTGTAGACTATATCTTCAAAATATTGGTTTAGCAGGCGGCGTTTATAGTTCTCATTTGTGAAAAATATTTCCGGAAAACCGCCCCATTCAAGATACTTTTTCAGATTAAATAACACTTTTGAACGTGTTTCAGTACTTATTATTTCTGCATTGTCCACATGTATGCCGGAAAAATCAAGAAATTCCCGAAAGCTCAGTGGAAAAACTTCTTCCGATATGTTCCTTCCTGTGAGCAGAGTGGAGTATTCTTTCTTTAAAAGGGATGCAGAGGAGCCTGTTACGAAAAAATTGGTGGCATGTTTCAGGTCGTACTTTTTCCTTATCCAATTCTCCCATCCTTCTTTTCTCTGCACTTCATCGATAAAGACAAAGTTGTCAAATGCAGGGTTTAATTCAGAGAGGTAACTTTCATATATTTCCTCAGGGGAATAATGTGCAAGTGCAGCGTCCTCAAAGTTTAGAAGAAGAATGTTCTTTGATGGAACACCCTTATTCAAAAGGTGCTGAATTATCTGGTACAGGATCGTGGATTTTCCGCTTCGGCGCACACCTGTAATTATTTTAATTTCCTTTAATTCCATAAGGTCTATAAGTTCATTAGAGATCCCTCGCTTCTGCCCAAGCAGGTTTTGTGGGACTTCATTTTTCTCCCACCACACGTTCCAGTCTGCAAGTATTCGTATTATGTCCTGTTTCATAGACATAGATACACACCTGGTTTTTAAAAATCTTTCTGTGTACTGTTCAATTTTACAATATATTGAACTGTATACAGTTCACTAGGATCCAAAATGACAGTGTTGCCCGGGAAAATCGTTATCGCTTATGGGGGGCGTCCATGGATCTATCAAGGGTCATGGCACGAAAAGTGGATGATGACCAAATTGAAATTATTGAATGGTTTAACGTCATTTTGCTTGATGCCGATTCATCTTCGCCTTGTAAGCTAACCTCCTGCTATCTGTGATAAATTAGATCATAACAATTTTTCTTCTATTTCCCTCACATCTTTATCCCGTCTGTGATACCCCATCTCCCTGATCATCTCTTTTGCAGTATCAAGATTTCTTCGTGCATCTTCTTCTTTTTCACCCATGGCCAGATACAGCCGGGCATATTCCAGGTGACAGTCTGCCATGTGTAGACCCATGCCCCCGCGTTCTGCAATGGTCATGGCCTCATCCAGGTCGTGCCGCGCTTTCTCGAACTCACCCTGCACCCGATACAGCTCTGCTCTGGTAAGCAGGCCACGTGGTAAGTTATCCTGCTGTCCTGCCTGCCGCAGCCCGTCCACCGCCTTGTTCAGGTGCTCTGCTGCCATGGTGAAATCGCCAGTTCCCTCATGCAAGGCCTGGAGGAGATAAGTTCTTCCAAGGGAAAGACGTTCAAGAGATATTGTCAATATCGGTGCATTAGGAGCATTTATCATCCATTCTAAAGTCTGCTCGGCCCGGTTCAGCACATCCCGATACATTTCCTGGCTCAGCAGCAGATCGCAGTAATTAAATCCCTGCAGCGAATACAGGAGCGGGTGCTCAGGCTGCCGTTCCTTCTGCATCTCCTCAGCCTCCTGGAAGGCAGCTTCGGCTTCAAACAGGCTGCCGGTCTGGTGCAGGGCATCGGCCAGGGCTGTCCGGCTGGCCATTTGCCAAGAAGCATCGTCGCTTCTGTCTGCCAGGTCTACGCTCTGCTCTGCATACTCCAAGGCCTGGGCCAGGTCGCCCAAGGTGAGATAGAGTTCGCTGAGGTTGTTGGCAACGATGGTAGCATTTTTCCAGTCTTGCTTTGCAATTCGAGATTCAAATGCCGCTTTCATGGGCTGTGCCGCCTCTGCCAGTCTACCCAGTGCACGGAGATAAAGGCCAGCTTGAGCCAAGACGAAGCTTTTCTCAGTTTCGGCAAGCTCTGCTATAGTTTGGTCCCAGTGGTGGTCAAAAAAGCCTGACATTGCAGCAAGATCGGCGCTAAAAGTTCCGAGCCTTGACCAACTGAAATGTTCACTACCCCTTAAAATCCGCCCCAAATACACTTCATCCATTGCTTCCTGGTAGCGGCCAGCCTCGCAGCCATGCGATACTGCTGCATAGAGCGGAACCATCCCCTCAATGGTGTATGGGTGTTCCTCGGCATAATTCTTGTAATAATCATATAACCTGCTGTGGGCTTCTTTCCACGCTTCAGGATTATTCTCTTTTAATTTTTCACCAAAATGCTCCCGTATGAGGGGATGGCAATCCAGCTTATCTGATCCGAAAGCATCTTCTTTAGATAGAAGTTCTACCTTCCTTAGACGATTTAAAGCAAATCGCAAGTTTTTAGATGATAATTTTTTAAAATCCGATGTCAAACCGTTGATGACTGGTTTGATCATAAGTACCTTAATTGCGCCACCCTCGGCAGGCCTGCCGAAAACCCCCATAATATTCAGGATATTCAGTTCTGGTTTACCTTTGAACCATTCTTCATATGATTCCATTACCCTTTTGGCATGGCCGCCATGTTCCTCATCATCGGTCAGCCTCGCAATTTGGTCTCGTTTTCGGACATCCCCATCATATACCACAGTAAGATAACTTCCAAGCAGAGTTAATGCGAGCGCATGATAACCAAATTCATGGGATGCCTGTTTGAGTTCTTCAGATGTTCCCTTTACACCAAGGTGTTTTAGAAGCTCTATTCCTGCATCAGGTGAGAGATGATTAAGAGGAATATTATGCGCTGAATTTCCGATAAAATCTTTGATATCATCCACTTCCAGACGCGTTGTTATGACACAGAGCCCGAGATTATGGTTAGCCAGCTCCCGAAGTAGAGACTGAAGACCTGGGTCCTTGATTCGGCCTCCCCCTTCCCCGGGTGGATTCTGCAAGGGCTCAAGCCCTTCAAGGATGAGCAGGGTCTTCTGTTCCTTAATGAAATCTGCAAGTCGCTCGCCCTTATCCCATGGTGAACCCTCATCTGGCTTTGGGTCGCCAAACCAATCCAGGGCAGATGCAATGAACACATCAGCAGATACCTGTTTATCTTCCGATGCACCTTGACTGTAGAATGACCAGCCGAACACACGTTCTGCACCACCAAAGTGGTTATCACGCATGCGGTTCAGCCATGCATTAACAAGAGCGGTCTTGCCAACACCACCCCATGCCACAAGAGTGACGATATTGGTTTTGGGATTGATCCATGCCGCATCCAGAGCTTCCAGTTCCTTCTGGCGACCGAATAGGGCGGAGCTTGTGGATGGTAATCTGGCAAGGGATATTTTTTCTGGAGCTAAATGAGCGTGGCCTTTGTCGCTGGAATCCTCGGGAACACGCTTGATTATGGCTGCAACTTCCTCGGCAATCGCCGCTAAGTCTGTGTCAATCTGGTGTTTATTACCGCCTGAAAGGGGCTCACAGTCCTTGGGTCGAAGATTCATGCGGGAAAGCCATTTAACTTGCTTCCATGCACAGGGTTCCGCGATGATGGGGATATGCACATTCCTTCTTCGTCGCGTCTTTTAAGAAACGTTGGAACTTCTGTACCTAGGATAAATTTTGAAGTGAGAAAATGGCGTGAGACCAGTAAAATGGCCACGTTGGCTTTTGCCATGGCCTCCTCAATTTCCTTTTCCCAATCATCTCCTCCACCGATGCGGCGGTCGTCCCAAAGATCGAGAAGACCTTCATGTTCCAGTACACCCAGATGGGATACCAGTCTGTCCTTACAGGCTTCGTCATTGTGGCTATAGCTAATGAAAACTGTGGGTGTTGTCATACTGTCTCTTTTTTTGTAATGGTCAATTTTTTCAGCTTTTATTTATTGAGAATGTGTTTATTCATATTTGTTGCTATATGGATGCAAAATATTATCATAGTTCATTTGTTTGATTAAGTCACTCACTTAAAGAACCTTATTTGAACCCTTTTCAACAATATTCATAAAAATCCTTATAATCACACTAAAATTATGTTCTGAATGTATAATATTTTCTTATAATCTGAAATCTCTTAGCGTACTATTTTTAGTTTGCAATATCTCCTGAACTATATTCCATAACCATCTCCTCCCATTACCAATAATGTCCTGGCTTGTCAAGAAAATGGTTAAAAGTGTTTATATATCACTAATTACATGTAGAGTTCGAACTTGAGAACCTATTTTCAAGTAAGAAAACAACAGTGGGCCTGTGGTCTAGTCGGTTATGACATCGCCTTTACACGGCGGGGATCCGGAGTTCGAATCTCCGCGGGCCCATCCTACTCATAGCTACTCTGGCCAGTAGCGGGCCGCACACGTATGCATCCCTACGGGCTCCATACGTGGACTTGATTTTGACATCCCTTTTTCATCAGGATTCTTGTATTTTCTATTGATCTGGTGGGGTGTTTGTACTACACTGCCCCGAACATGCTTCCCTGGAACTCATAAAGAATTAAATAAAAACATACCCTACAAGTACATTTAATGAACCTCGGCGCATTATTTTCAGGAGGAAAGGACAGCACTTTTGCCATATATCTCGCAAAAGAATGCGGCTATCATGTATCATGCTTGATATCCATCATTTCCAAAAACCCCTACAGCTATATGTTTCATACACCCTCGATCTCAAAAGTAGAACAGCAGGCCACAGCCTTGGGGATTTCACTATTGGTCCATGAGACAAAAGGTGAAGAAGAGATAGAACTGCTTGACCTTGAAGAGGCGATCAAAAGAGCAAAAGCACAATACGGGATTGAGGGGATTATTACCGGAGCCATTGAGAGTACGTACCAGGCTTCAAGGATACAGAAAATATGCAATACTCTGGATATCGAGTGTTTCAATCCCCTTTGGCAGAAAGATCAATTCAAACTACTTGAAGACCTGATACAGAATAAATTCGAGGTTGTGATTGTAGCAGCAGCTGCGTATCCCCTGGATGCTTCCTGGCTAGGCAAAAAGATGGACCTGGAATTTATCAGGCAGATCAAACCGCTACATGAAAAATACAGGATAAACCCGGCAGGAGAAGGTGGGGAATTCGAGACATTTGTGCTGGATTGCCCAATGTTCAAAAATGGCCTGAAAATCCTGAATACCAGGATCGTGTCAATAGATAACAATCACCGTATGGAGGTCACTGTTGGATGATACTTGTGGTAAATGTCTGTTTTGAGAAACTGCACTATTTTGAGTTTGTAAAACCAATTGAAGATATATTGAGGAATGGGGGTCTTGAATATTCGACTATACATTATATACAGGTGTCTGAAAAATATCTGGCATTGGCTGACAGGATAATCATATGCGGGACAAGTTTAAAGGATGACGATTTTCTTAAAAAAATAGAAGAATTTTCATGGATTAACAATATCATCAAACCTGTGCTGGGGATATGTGCAGGCATGCACGTGATTGGACTACAATTCGAAGGTGAATTGGAAAATGAAACTGAAATAGGATTCTATGAAGAGTCTTTCAGTAGCTTCCTTGGATTAAATGATAGCGAGCAGGTGTATCATCTGCATAACAATTATATTGATTTCTTCCATTTGAATGAGTTTGAAGTATTTTCTAAAGGCCGCATCCCCCAGGCAGTAAAGCATCGTGATAAAGAGCTTTATGGAATTCTTTTCCATCCCGAGGTCAGACAAAAATCACTTATTTTGAATTTTTGTTCTAAGAACAACCTATAAAACTTTGCACAATTCCAAAATCCAGATGTTTATTCAAACACAGATTTCAGGTAACATCCATATAAATTCTATCGAGTTTACTTCTCATAAATATATATTTCATAATATCTAAAAACACTTATAAGGAATTTAGACAATTAATAATTGGGGTTTATTAATTTGTCCAGATTTGGAGGAATCTCATGAGAAATAGGATCTTTATTAAATTAATTTTTGTAATAATGGTGTTATCTCTATTTTTGCCCGTTGCAAATGCTGCAACTCAATATGTGATAGGAGAACTGAAAACACCTGTGGATATGCCAGAGAATGCAACAAACGCAAAGTATGTGGGTGCAGATGAATGCCTAACCTGTCATCCGACCATTTACGACAATTGGAAGACGACAGGTCATGGATACAAATTGAACACACCTGATGAAATCCTGGCAATAAGGCCGGATTTACCTTTCCCTGATGGGTATGCCAAAGATGATATCCTGTATATCATAGGGGGATGGGGCTGGAAAG
>Ga0307380_10007215_pt1 | contig 14480 bp, 8 predicted proteins | sample UN3MG_FD_202239 | JGI IMG/M metagenome (GOLD analysis project Ga0307380, IMG submission 202239) | Soil microbial communities from Risofladan, Vaasa, Finland - UN-3 | ecosystem: Environmental > Terrestrial > Soil > Coastal area > Acid sulfate soil | place: Finland: Risofladan, Vaasa | collected... | reverse complement strand
TGCCGTCGGTCCGGCTGAAGCGCCTCCGCCGGGGGCTCCAGGACCTGGCGTACCTGTGGATCCTCCAGCGCCGCCAGAGGCCCGGCATCGCCCTGGCCGTGATGAACGCCCTGGTCCGCTACGGCGGGCTCGCCGCCACCGGCGACAACTACCTCGACCCGCGCCTCGGCGGGTGGGAGCACGACGGGCAGAGCTGGACCCTCGCCCGGCGGATCCTGGCCGACGAGGTCCAGGCCGCGGTCCGACCCGAGCTGTCCGACCGCGTCCGCGGGCTGCCCCACCGCCTGGCGTGGGACCGCCTCAACGAGCGGACCCGCCGGCTGGTCGTCGAGCAGGTCCGCTCGCGCGTCGAGCCGGTGGCGGGCGCCCCGGCCGATTCCGGCAAGCTCCGGATGACCGTCCTGGTCGACCTGTTCAACCAGCACGGGCGTGACCTGCCGATCGAGGCGCGGCTGGAGGGCCTGCCCGCCGGGTGGCGCGCCCTGCCCCCCGTGGCCCATCGAGCGACGATCGCACCCGCCAGCCGGCACGTCCTGCGCATGGGGGCGGTCGGAGAGGGCCTTGTGCCCACCGGCGGCGACGCCCGCCTGAAGGTCCCCGTGCGGCTGAAGCTCGACGGCCAGGAAGACCGCCCGCTCGTCGCGGCCGTGCCGGTCCTCCAGGCGAGTTGGGCAAAGAAGCCCCCGAAGATCGACGGCGTGCTGGACGACTGGCCGCCGCGGCGGGGCAACACGGCGCGGGAGTTCCAGCTCGTCGGCGCCCGGGGGCGCGAGGGGGAGGGCCTGGCGAAGCGGCAGACGATGGCCTTCGTCCTGCGGGACGCCAAGCACCTCTACATCGCCTTCCGATGCGAGGAGCCCAACCTGGCCGGCCTGGTCAGGAGGCCCAACAACCTCGTCCACTACGAGCAGTTGCTGGCCTGCGGCGAGGACTTGGTGGAGGTGCTGCTGGACCCCGGCGGGCAGGCGGCCGGGGCGGAGGACCTCTTCCACCTGGTCGTCAAGCCCAACGGCGTGCTCATCAGCGAGCGCGGCGTGCGGTCCAGCCCGCCGCTGGGGCGCGTCACGAGCTGGGCGCCGTTCGCCTCGGTGGCCATCTCCACCCGCCCCGACGCCTGGACGGTGGAGCTGGCCGTGCCGCTGTCGGCCTTCGGACGCGGCGCCGAGGAGCGCTTCTGGCGCGTGAACTTCATGCGCTACGCCCCGCAAGGCGCCGAGGCCTCCAGTTGGTCCGGGGCGCCTCGGTACTTCTATGACCCGGCGAATCTTGGTACCATGTTCCTGGGCGCCCCCGCGGCCCCACCGGACGGAAGTAACTGATTGTAGATGCCTTTGGGAGTTGGCTCGTGGGAAGCAAGACCGGCTGGATCGTGGCGCTGGCCCTGGTGCTCGTCGTGGTCGTCGTGGCGTACCTGGTGATTCTCGCTCCGCAGCCCTCGCTGCCGAGGGAGTCCAACGAAGATGGCTTCCTCGACCTCAAGGCCGTCGACATCCCCCTGGCCGACGCGATCGGGGTGACCCCCTCCGAGCCCGGCAACGCCGCGGCCGACTACCAGAAGGCCGTCAGCCTGTGGATCACCCACGGCTCCACGATCGAGGACGCCGGCGACGCCGCCCGGCAGGACGCCCTGATCGCCTCCCAGGAGATCTGGTCCGACCCGGCCATGCAGGCCTGCCGGCAGATCGCCGAGCACGTCGCCGCCGGCGCCAAGAAGGAGAAGATGGAGTACAGCTTCGTCTACAGCCCCAAGACCCTCCGGGTGGCCTTCCACCACCCTCACTCCGACCACCTGTTCAAGGTGGCCGTCTCGGTGAACCTGCTCTACGGGATCCACAAGGAACGCAAAGAGTATGCCGAGGCCGAGAAGTGCCTCCGGAACATGTTCATCCTCGGCTGGCACATGGTCACCGAGCGCCGGCTGGCGGAGATCGAGCGGACCGGCGTGGAGATCATGACCGACGCCCTCCCGAAGCTTAAGGGACTCTACAGCGTCTGGGCCGGCGCCCCCAAGCACCGCCTGCCCGCCATCGAGAAATACGCCGAGGATCTCGTGCCCATCAGCTTCAACTATCGCAGGAAGAAGAAGATCCTGTGGGACAACATCCCCGGGCGCAACCCCGCCACCGGCGAGCCGATGTTCTACGCCGGCGACGTGTTCCATATCGCCCAGAACGACAAGGACCCCGCCTGGCGGGCCCAGGCCGTCATCGCCCTCGGGCCGCTGAAGCACATCGTCACCAGCCGAGGCGACATCAAGAAGACCCGAAACCTCATCAGCCTCTTCCTGCTAAGCAAAGACCCCATCGTGGAGGCCGCCGCCAAGGCCGCCGACGCCATGGACGTTGAGGCCTTCCGCAGCATGGGCAGCGACTTCGGCGACGAGGACGAGTCGCAGGGGTTCTGAACCCCCGTCCGGCCCGGCGGGCCGAGAGAATCCATGTTCCTGGCCGATCCCACACTCGATGCCGAAGTCGTCGTCGAGCCGCTGGACCTTCGCGGCTCCCCGGCGAGGCTGCTGGCCTTCCTCGACGAGTCGGACGAGCCCGCCCTGCTGGACTCCTCCGCGCGCCACCGCCGGTACGGACGCTACAGCGTCCTCGCCTGCTCGCCGATGGAGGTGCTGTCCCTCTGCGAGACGACCCTCCGCGACCGTGCGGGGAACGTCCTGGCCGCCGGCGACGAGGACATCTGGGCGGCGCTTCGGCGTGCGACCGCCTCCGTCCGCCTGACCGGGGGGCCCCGCCCGGCCTACCTGCCCGGATGGATCGGCTACGTGGGCTACGAGGTCGGCCGCCGCGTCGAGCGCCTGCCCGGGCGGGCGGGGCGCGACACCTCCCTGCCGGACCTGCGGCTGGCCTTCTACGACGCCCTGCTGCTGCACGACGCGGTGACCGAGCAGACCCACCTGGTGCGCCTGCGGTTCCCTCGCCCGCCCCACGGCGCGGGGCGCGGGGCCGAGCGGCTCTCCGCCGCCGCCCGCCTCGCCCGCGACCTGCCGCCCGAGCCGCCGCCGGGGCCCACCGAGGACGCCGACGCCTCACGACAGCCCCGCATCGAGGCACACCCCAACTTCACCCCCGACGAGTACCGCCGGGCCGTGGGGCGCTGCCTCGACTACATCGCCGCCGGAGACATCTTCCAGGTCAACCTCTCCCAGCGCTTCGAGCTGGCGACGGAGGCCGGGCCGCGCGAGCTGTACCACGCCCTCCGCCGCCGCAACCCCGCCTGGTATGCCGCGTATCTCGGCTTCCGCTCGGCCGAGGGGCCCTGCGCCGTGCTCAGCAGCTCGCCGGAGCTGTTCCTGCGCCTGCGCGGCGGGCGGGTGACCACCCGGCCGATCAAGGGCACCCGCCCGCGCGTGGGCTCGCCGGACGAGGACCAGGCCGCACGCTCCGCCCTGCTGGCCAGCCCCAAGGACAACGCCGAGCTGGCGATGATCGTGGACCTGCTGCGGAACGACCTGGGGCGGGTGTGCCGGTTCGGCAGCATCCGGGTCGTCGAGCCGCGGCGGCTGGAGACGCACCCGACGGTCTTCCACCTGGTGGCGACGGTCGTCGGGGAGCTTCGCGAGGGCGTCGGGCCCGTGGGCTTGCTGCGGGCGACGTTTCCCGGCGGGTCCATCACCGGCGCGCCCAAGATCCGCTCGATGGAGATCATCGACGAGCTGGAGCCCGTCGCGCGGGGCGTCTACACCGGCTGCGTCGGCACGATCGGCGTCGACGGCTCTTGCGAATGGAACATCGCCATCCGGACGATTGTATGCGACGGGCGAAGGGCCCTGCTCCAGGTCGGCGGAGGCATCGTCGCCGACTCCGAGCCCGAAGGCGAGTACCAGGAGACGCTCCACAAGGCGCGGGCCATGCTCGAGGCCGTCGCCGAGGCGCGCGATGGCGCGCGGCAGCCCGTCGTCCCGCGGCCGGCCTGACCGGCCCCGCCGCAAGACAGGAGCATCGATGAGGACGTTTCCGATCATGTTGGACCTTCGCGGCCGGGCCGTGGTGGTCGTCGGCGCCGGATCGGTGGGGCTGCGCAAGGTCGCGTCCCTTCACCGGGCCGGGGCGAAGGTGAAGCTCGTCGCCCGACGGATCGGCGCCGAGGCGCTCCCGGCGGACGTGGAGACGGTCGTCGGCGAGTACGAGACCGGCATGCTGGCCGGGGCGTTTCTCGTCTTCGCGTGCACGGACGACGAGGCCCTCAACGCCCGGATCGCCGCCGACGCCCGGTCGGCCGGGGCGCTGGTCAACGTCGCCGACACGCCCGGCGAGTGCGATTTCTACCTCCCCGCTGTCCGCCAGGTCGGCGAGGTGACCGTCGCCATCGGCACCGGCGGGGGCGTGCCCGCCCTGTCGGCCTGGCTGAGGCAGCGCGTCGGCGAGGCCCTGCCGCAGCGGCTGGCGGAGTTCGCCGACGCTCTGGCCGACGCCCGCGTGCAACTCCGCCGCGACCTCGACGACGGCACCCGACGGATGGCGATCATGAAGAAGCTGGTTTGCGAACGGACATACCAGGCGTTCCTGTCGGGCGGTCCGGCCGCCGTGCACGCGGAACTCGAACGCCTCCGGAACAGGTAAAGGCACGCACCATGCTGCCCTCTGCGGAAGTCAAGCTGTTGGCCCTGCTGTCGGTCCTGGCGTACCTGGCGGCGGGCGTGCTGGCCCTGCTGGGCCGCCGGCCGCACCGAGAGGCCCTCGCCCGCGCCGGGGCAGGGCCCCTCGCCGCGGCGCTCGGCCTGGGGGTCGTCCTGGTGGCCCTTCGGCTGATCCGCGGCCACGCGCCCGTGACCAGCGGCTTCGACACCTTCGCCCTGCTGGCCCTGCTGACCGGCGCGGCGGCGGCGTATCTGCGAGCCGTCGGCGCCCTGCCCCGCGTGACGATCTTCCTCCTGCCCGTCGCGGCGGGCTGGGCGGCGATGGGCCTGGCGCTGGCCGGGGCGGCCTACCGCGACTTCGCCCGCGACGTCTGGACCGTCGCCCACGTGATCCTCGCCGCGGCCTCGGCGCTGGGCTTCTTTGCCGCCGCCGTGGGCGGGTGGCTGTACCTTCGCAAGCACCGACAGCTCCGGACCAAGGACCCCGGGCTGTTCGACTCCCCGCTGCCCAGCCTGGAGCGGCTCGACCGGTTCGTCCGGCACGTCCTGCCGACGGCGTTCGTCCTGGTGACCGCCACGATCGTCGCCGGCCTCGCCGGTGCCCTCCAGCCCCGTCGAGCGGGCTATCTCCACAACTGGGTGACGCACCCCAAGATGCTGACGGCCGGGATCGCGTGGGCGCTCTATGCCCTGGCCCTGCACACGGCCTACGCCAGGCGGTCGCGCGGGCGGGTGACCGCGGCGCTGTCGGTGGCGGGGTTCGCCCTGCTGGTGGGCGTCCTGGTGGCCAGCATGCTGCTGCCGATGACCTGAGCGTACGAAGATGCGAATCCTCTGCACAGGCGCGAACCACCGGTCGGCCGAGGTGGCCATCCGGGAGAAGCTGGCCTTCGACGCGGACCAGCGGGCCCGGGCCTTGCGCGAGCTGCGCGGGCACTGGCCCGAGGCGGAGTTCACCATCCTGTCCACCTGCAACCGCAGCGAGGTCTACGCCGCCCGACCGGTCCACGGACACCCCCGCCTCGAGCAGTTGCACGAATGGCTTCGGGAGTTCCACGCCCTCGCACCCGGCGAGCACGAAGACGCCCTCTACTGCCTCGCCGACGCCGACGCCGTCGGCCACCTCTTCGCCGTCGCCAGCGGCCTCGACAGCCTCGTCCCCGGCGAGTACCAGATCGTCTCCCAGGTCAAGGACGCCTACGCCCAGGCCACCGCCGCCCAGGCCGCCGGACCGGTCATGAACGAGCTGTTCCAGACCGCACTCCACGTCGCCAAGCACGTCCGCACCGAGACGAACATCGCCACCGGCAAGATCTCCGTGGCGTCGGTGGCCGTCGAGTTCGTCCGCCAACTCTACGAAACCCTCGCCGACAAGTGCATCCTCAACGTCGGGGCCGGCAAGATGAACGAGCTGATGCTCCGCCAGCTCCTCGACCTCGGCGGGGCGAGGATCGTCGTGGTCAACCGCAGCCCCGAAAAGGCCGAAGCGCTCGCCGAGGCCTGCGGCGGCCGGGCCGGACGGCTCGAACGCCTCCCCGAGCACCTCGCCGAGGCCGACGTCGTCCTGACCTCCACCGGCTCGCCCAGGCCGATCCTCTCCCCCGACATGGTCCGTGCCGCCCAGCAGAAGCGAGGCTACCGCCCCCTGCTCATCGTCGACATCGCCGTCCCGCGCGACGTGGCCCCCGAGGCCGGGGAGATCGACAACGTCTTCCTCTACAACATCGACGACCTCGAGCAGGTCGTCCAAAGCAACCTCGCCCACCGCCACCAGCAGCGAGGCCCGGCCGACACGATCATCGCCGAGCACGTCGGCGAGCTGCTCGGCAGCCTGAACGTGCGGAACATCCAGCCGACCATCCGGGCCCTCTACCGCCGCATGGAGGCCATCGCCGACCAGGAGCTGCTCGAGGCCGCCCACAAGTTCAGCCAGCACGGCGATGGCGAGGAGGACATGGAGATCCTCCAGCGGACGATCCGCCGCGTCATCCGCCGGATGCTCCACCCCTGCGCCAAGCGCCTCCGCGAGTCCGCCGGCTCCGACGCCGCCCGCGCCCACGCCGCCATGCTCCACGAGCTGTTCGAGCTCGACCAGGACGACCCGCCGTCGAAGTGAGCCCCTGCCCCGCGGGCCCACGAGAACGGGCCCGCCGCCGAAGCGACAGGCCCGTCCTGTTGGCTTGCCAATCGGATGTCGCCGCCGGGCGCCTACAACGCCGCCAGCTTCTCCGCCAGGTCGATCGTGCGGCACGAGTAGCCCCACTCGTTGTCGTACCACATCGTGACCTTCAGCATGTCCCCGTCCATCAGCTTCGTGTTGCCCGAGTCGAAGATCGAGCTGTACGGGTTGTGGACGATGTCGCTGGAGACGATCGGGTCGGTCGTGTATTCGATGATGCCCTTCATCGGCCCCTCGGCCGCGGCCTTCACCGTCTCGTTGACCTCCTCGATGCTCGTCTTCTTGCCCAGCATCACCGTCAGGTCCGTGATCGAGCCCGTCGGCACCGGCACGCGAAGGGCGTAGCCGTCCAGCTTGCCGTTCAGCGCCGGGATCACCTTGCCGACCGCCACGGCCGCGCCCGTCGACGTCGGGATGATGTTGATCGCCGCCGCCCGGGCACGCCGCTTGTCCTTGTGGATCATGTCCAGGATCCGCTGGTCGTTGGTGTAGCCGTGGCAGGTGACCATCAGGCCCTTGAGGATCGTGAACTTCTCGTGCAGCACCTTCACCACCGGCGCCAGGGAGTTGGTCGTGCACGAGGCGTTCGAGACGCACGTCGTCTCCGGCGTCAGCGTGTCGTCGTTGACGCCCAGCACGATCGTCGCCGCCGTGCCCTTGGTCGGGGCCGAGATGATCACCTTCCGCGCCCCGGCGTCCAGGTGGCTGTCGTAGCCGGGCTTGTCCGCCGTCTTGTTCGCCCGGAAAATGCCCGTCGCCTCGACCGCCACGTCCACGCCCAGCTCGCCCCACGGCAGCTTCGCCGGGTCCTTCTGGCTGACGACCTTGACCTCCTTGCCGTTGACCACCAGGGCGTCCTGCTTGGCGACCACCTTGCCGGGGAACCGCCCCTGCGTCGAGTCGTACTTCAGCAGGTACGCCAGCGTGTCGGCGTCCGCCAGGTCGTTGATCGCCAGAACCTCAAACCGCTCGGGATGCTCGCACATCGCGCGGAATACCAGCCGCCCGATCCGCCCGAATCCGTTGATTCCCACTTTCACCGCCATTGAGAATGCTCCTTCTTCAAGGTGTGTCTTCCGTTTTGGCCGCCTTCCACGACGGCCGTCCTGCCTTCGGCCCGGCCAGACTGTCCTCCCGTTCCGGGCAGGGCCTCATAGGCTAGTCGGCCCCCCGCCCCAAGTCAACAGCTTTTGCCGACCGCACCGCGAAAACGCCCTTGGCATTCCGCCCCGGTCCGGTGTATTCTCGCCCGGCATGTCATCCGCTTAGGGAGTGCCCCGACATGAGCGAACCCGCACGGACAGACCGCGTCGAGTGCCCCCCGGCCAAGGACCCCGCCGTCCGCATGTTCATCTTCGCCGGGATGCTGCTGGCGTTCGGGCTCTGGTGCTTCTACGACTCCTTCATCCAGGGCGCCTATCCGTACCCCGAGGACGGCAACCTCAACGACGTGGCCAAGTTCTACTTCAACCGCGTCGGCGGCATTGTCCTGCCGATTGCCGGGCTGATCCCCCTGGCCCTGGCGCTGCGCCACCTCAAGCGCAAGCTCGTCGCCACCGCCGAGGGCATCGGCTACGAGCCCGGCCCGCAGCTCGCCTGGGGCGACGTGACCCGCCTGGACGCCACCGACCTGCCCGACAAGGGCGTCCTCCGCCTGGAGCACGGCGCCGGCAAACCGATGACGCTGGACTCCTGGAAGCTCCAGAACTTCAAGGCCCTCGTGGCCCTTGTCGAGCAGCACGTTCCGCCCGACACCATCGAGCCGCCCGCCGCCGAGCCCGGCAGCCCCGCCGGACCGTCCGAATAGGCCCGGCGGGCCGACCGCAGACCGCAGCCCGCAGCCGGCAAGAGGCTGCAAGGGGAAGTGTTACGCGCCCGACGCCGTTGTTTCCCGACTGGCCTCGGGCTGCGGGATACCGGCCGTGTGCCGTCCAGACGCTCCTGCCTGCGTCCGGACCGTGCTCGATTTTGCCCTTGGCGCCGCCTGCCCCCTTGGTAGAATATCGTGCTCCCCGCATGGGGAGAGGCCGCACACGCGCCGTTAGCTCAGTTGGTAGAGCAGCTGACTCTTAATCAGCGGGTCGCAGGTTCGAGTCCTGCACGGCGTATCCTCGCACGGCCCCGCGCTTCGTCGCGGGGCTTTGTGTTTCTCCGCACCACACAAGGGCTTATGGGCGCGCTCTGCCCGCAGGCCCAGCCCGCCACCATCGCGCCGGCTCGCGCTTGGCCGCGCCGCTTCGCGCCTCAACTGCTGGGAGTATTGTTGGGGGTTGGCGTCCATCGTCCCCGTCGCTTGCAGGGCCTCGGGCTCGTCTCCCATGTACGCATCGAACCGGGCCACGGTCGCGGCCCCGGCCACGCCGGGCCGGATGTACTGGCCGCCCGCAACGCCAAGCTGGCCGCCGGCCTGACAGACCACGTCTGGACCCTTGAAGAGTGGCTGACCTGCCCGGCCAGGCCCAGTAAGCCATGGCCGGACACCGGAAATCGACACCACAAATTCACGCGAAACTGGCACAGGTTGGTATTTGACCATCCCGGGAAGCCGTGGTACACTGTTCGGAATGGACGCACTCGGTAGCGGCGTTTGCTGCCGAGAGGTCGTGTCCAAGTCCGTGTCTAAGTGAAGGCAGGGAACAGGCTCGACCGGCGGCTGTGCCGGCTGTATCGGAGGGACGGCAATGGCCGCACCGGATTGGTGTCCAGCATATCTTTCCGCCTGCCAGGCGCTCAGGGGGACAAGCCATGGCACAGGCACGCCAGGTCTCAGATTCGTTTTTCCAGCGCCCGCGTTCGTGTCCCAAGGCGCGTCTCTCTGCCGGCCCCGAAACGCGGCAGAAGTCCCTTCGCCGGACGCTCACACCAAGACGGCAAAGACAGTGTTGACCAAGGTCTCAGAGCTGGGACCCCCGCACTCATCGTCCCTCGGCCTTCGGCCATGGGGGAGCCAGCGGAAGGAGTATGCAAGATGACCGCCAACAGGATCTTCGCAGCGTTTGTCGGGACCGTGCTGCTGGCGTCGGTGGCCCCCGCCCAGACGACGGCGATCTGGCAGGGCACGACGGACGCCAACTGGAACACGGGAACCAACTGGAGCACGGGCTTGGTGCCCTCCGTGATGGACACGGCCCGCTTCGACGACACCAGCGGGACGGCGCTGCTGGTGGACCTCCGGGCGGTCGGGCTGGCCGACTGGCTCGAGTTCGACACCGCCCTGCGCAGCTACGAGATCACCAACGGCACGCTCACCCTGATCGGCGGGCTGCGCAACCTGTCCGGCGAGCACACGGTCTCGGGCAACCTCAGCCTCCCGATCGCGGGCATCCAGGTCTCCGGCGGCAAGCTGACGCTCAGCGGCAACAACGTCGGCGTGACCGGCGACGTCACCATCGACACCGGCGGCACGGTGCACGCCGTGGCCGGCTCGTCGCTGGGCAGCGGCGCCGTCGTGCTCAACGGCGGCACGCTGGAGCTGAGCGGGCTGGCGGTGTACGACCTCCAGGGCCTGGCGGCCAGCACGTTCGACAAGCAGGGCGCCGGGCAGGCGGTCCTGGACGGCGCCTATGCGGACGCCATGAATGCCACGACGTTCACCGGCAGCGGCGGGCTGTTGTCCCTGGCGCCCCCGGTGCTGCACGACACCGACCGCCAGGTCCTCAACCAGGACCTGAACTTCAACGCCGAGGCCGACTTCAGCGCGCTGTTCCCGTCCGCAAACGCCGACCCCGCGTGCCTGTTCACGGGCCAGTTCCATCCGGTGCAGGGGGTCGGCACGTACAACTTCTACGGATACGCCGACGACAGCCTGACGCTCTACGTGGACCTGGACGACAACGGCAGCTTCGAGGCCTCCGAGCAGGTCCTCAACGCCCAGTGGACCAACCCCAGCCACGACGACACCGGCAGCTTCGAGGTCCTCGACGACACGAGGGTCTACAACGTCGCCGTCGCCACGGTGGACACCGGCGGCGGCGCGGTTGCCCGGTTCCAGGTCCAGGGCCCGGCCGACGCCGCGCTGGCGTTCATCAACCCCGCCGATACCGGCACCCAGGCCGGCATGTGGACGTACAAGAACACCTTGGGAGACCCCGCCTACGGCAACGCCGTCCAGGTCCAGGCCAGCTCGATCGTCCGCGTCACCAACGCCGGGCTGGCCGACCTCGGCGACCTGTCCATCGACCGGGGCACGGCCCTGACGCTGGAAGGCAGCATCAGCTACACCGCCACGCAGATCACCGGCGCGCCGGGCAGCGTGACCTTCGACACGGTCGTGGCCGGGACGACCAGCTCACTGGGGCCCGTCAGCGACGGCGGGGTGGCCACGACGCTGATCAAGGTCGGCCCCGGCGCCCTGGCGATGGCCCCGGCGCCCGCGGCCGACCTGGCCAACACGAACTTCCGCGTCGAGGACGGCACGCTCGTCGCCGGCGCCGACAGCGGCAAGACGTCCCTGGGCGACCGCTCGATGGGCAGCGGCGTCGTTCGCCTGGTGGGCGGCACGCTCTCGTTGGGCCCCGACGCGACCAAGGTCCCCGAGTTTGCCGCCGACGTTCCCCAGCTCGGCAACGTGGTGGCACACTACGGCTTCGACGGCGACGCCACGGACTTGACCGGCGCCCACAACGGGACGATCGGCGGCTCCCCGACTTTCGTCGCAGGCCAGTACGGCCAGGGGCTGGACTTCCACGGCGGCTCGGACCTCGTGTCCATTCCGGGCTGGACGGGCGTCACCGGCTCGACGTCCAGGAGCATGTCCCTGTGGCTCAAGACGACGGCCACCGATGGCGCCACGATGATGTCCTGGGGCTCGAACAGCCCGGGCCAGAAGTGGGTCTTCCGGCTGGAGGCCGGGTGCCCGCGCATCGAGGTGAACGGCAGGTCGCGCGTATACAACGTCCCCGTCAATGACGACCAGTGGCACCACGTCGTAGTCGTTCTGCCCAACGGCGCCAACAACTGCAACCAGCTCGCCTTCTACGTCGACGGCGTCTCGACGGGGAGTTACACGACCACGCCCGGGACGATCAACACCGCCTCCAACACGGATGTCTGGATCGGACAGGACCACTGGACCAACCCGGCGTTCACCGGCATCTTGGACGAGGTGACCATCTGGAACACCGGCCTGACGGCCACGGAGGTTGCGGACCTGTACAACCTCAGCGCGTACGTGGTTCCGGCCTCGGCGACGCGCTACGACAACGACATCGTCGTGCTGGCGGACTCGGCCCTGGAGATCTCCGGCAACCTCGCCGTCGCCGACGTGACGCTCAGCAGCGGCTCGTTCCTGGGCGTCTCCGGGTGGGGTCAGGTGCGATTCGACAGCCTCAACGTCGATGCCAACGGGGCGGCCACGACGGGCATGAACGTCGCCGCGGAATCGGTCGTCTTCGCCGGGCCGTATGACGGCAACGGGGCGATCGTCACGTTCGAGAAGACCGGCCCCGGCGCGCTGATCTTCAACGACGGCGGCCTGTCCAACGACGCCAACACCACGTTCCGCATCCTGGACGGCGCGCTGGCCCTGTACGGCACGGCCGCCGGCAGCCCGCTGCCGGCCGCGGGCTTCGAGCTCGACGGCGGCATGCTGGCGGTGGCCAGCCGCGACGGCAACGACGTGACCATCGGCAACGCCGTCACGCTGCTGACCGGCGGGACGCTCCTGGCCGGGCCCGTGGACGGTGCGGCCGAGGGCCCACTCACCGCCACGCTGGCCTGGGACGTCACCATCCCGGCGGGGGCGATGCTCACGCTCGCCACGGCCGGCGACTACACGCTGGAGATCGACGGCAACCTCGGCGGGCTGGGCAACACCACGGTGACCGGCTCGGCCGTCCGCGTGCTGGGCACGGTGGACGGCAACACGCTGGCCGTGCCCGTCGGCGGGGGACTGACCGTCGCCGGCGCGACGAACGTCGCCGCGGCGGACCTGGCCGGGACGGCAGACTTCCAGGCCCTGACGGCCGGGCGGCTGGATGTCACCGACGGGGCGACGACAGTCGCCGGGCTGCTCACCGGCGGGGACGTGGCCGTCCACGGCGGGGCGCTGACGCTGATGGGCACGACCGTCGTGGACAGCTTTGCCGTCCACAGCGGGACGGTGGACGCCCAGGCGAGCCTGACGTCCGGGTCGGCCATCGAAGTGACCGGCGGCGTGCTGGACGCGCGGAGCATCCTGGACACGACGATGGGCGACCCCAACGTGGAGCTGATCATCCGCGGCGGCGGCTGGGTCAACGCCCACGCCGGCAGCACGCTGGGCCAGCTCAGTGAGGTCCTGATCGCCACCGACGTCAACGGCGGCGGGCAGTTGGACATCCAGGTTGCCCAGACGACCTTCCCCGGCCTGGTCACCGTCCAGACCGGCTCGCTGCTGCTCGGCCACATGGCCGGGGCGGTCTACGGCGGGCCCGCCCGGAACGTCTTCTTCCAGGACAACGCCGTCTTCGGGCCCAAGAGCGGGCCCGAGCCCACGATCGCCGACCTGGAGGCCATGACCCCCGACACGCGGCTGCGGGGCGCGATCGTCGGCAATGACGCGAGCGAGGCGTTCGACGTCGGCGTCGGCACCATCTACCGCAGGCTGGCCTTCGGGATCTGGTCGGTGGGGGCCTTCACGGGCTCGGCCGACGGCAACGGCAACATCGACGTCGAGCTGAACGGCAAAACATTCGGCGTCCAGGGCGCGACGTTCACCGTCGCCGACCCCAACGCCCACGTGGTCCGCTTCACCGGGGCCGGCAACATGGAGTGGCACGGCGTGGACCCGGCCTCGACGGCCAAGCTGTTCATCCGCGAGGGGCCGGCGGGCAACCTCGACCAGAACGTCATCTGGCTGGGCGAGGTCGGCATCATCCAGAACGGCACGACGCTGCGGATCGTCAACGGCATGATCAACAAGGCCAACAGCGTCGACGCGACCGTTGTCGACGTCGGCGGGACGATGGAGATCGGCGAGAACGCCCGCCTGAACAACCGCACACCGGCCACCCAGGGCACCTACCGCGTCCTGCCCGGCGGCATCGTGGTCATCGACAACAGCGCCGACCTGATCACCGGCGCCGTGTGGGAATGGGACGAGGACCCCAACAACCCCCTCCGCCCGAAGCTCGTACTGGACACCCCCGCCGCAGACATCTTCAACCCGGCGACGATCAGCAACTTCCCGCGGGCGGCGGATATCATCCTGGCCGACGGCGACGCCGACCAGTTCTTGGGCAGCGGCATCGTGCTCGGCCAGCTCTGCCGCCTGACCGGCCGGCTCAACGGCGGTGCGGACCTCGTAGGCGCCGACGCGGGCGTCCACGCGGCGCCCTACACCACGTGGGTCCGCATTTCGGAGGCTTTGGACGGGGCGACCAAGCGGAGCTTGGACATCAACAGCGCCGTGGACCTGCGCTGGGACGACGGCGACGGCAACACCGGCACGGCCAGCCTCATCGTCGGCGATACCAACCCCTACGTCACCATCACCGGTGGGACGGACAACACGCCGGTCCTGGCCCCGCAGGGCGGCAATGTCCAGATCAACGCCGACCTCTGGGCCGAGAACGTCGTCGTCCAGTCCGGCCGGGGCCGCTTCGGCAACACCTCCGGCTCGTCGATCAACATCAACGGCAGCGTGACCATCGAGAGCGGCTGGGCCGACTTCATCAACCAGGGCAGCAAGGTCCTCAACGGCACGCTGGCGCCCGGCGGGATCTTCGTCAACAA
>Ga0307380_10007211_pt1 | contig 14483 bp, 18 predicted proteins | sample UN3MG_FD_202239 | JGI IMG/M metagenome (GOLD analysis project Ga0307380, IMG submission 202239) | Soil microbial communities from Risofladan, Vaasa, Finland - UN-3 | ecosystem: Environmental > Terrestrial > Soil > Coastal area > Acid sulfate soil | place: Finland: Risofladan, Vaasa | collected... | reverse complement strand
CGAGATCGCCCACCGGCACTTTTACGACCTGCCGGATTTCGTGCGTCCAGGCGATTTGCTGGTACACAACGAGAGCCGGGTCATTCCAGCCCGGCTCTTCGCCCGCAAACCCACCGGCGGGCAAGTCGAGATCCTCTTGCTGCGCCAACGCGCAGACCACACCTGGGAGACGCTTGTCAAAGGCAAACGTGTCCGGGCGGGGCTACGCCTGACGATCCTCGACGGCCTGACCGGCCAGCCCAGCGGTGCAGAGGCCACAGTGGTCGAAGAGCGGGAACGTGGGATACACGTCTTGTCCTTCGACCGGCCGGTGCTGCCACTGGCGGAACAGGTGGGCGTCACGCCGCTTCCCCCCTACATCCACACCCCGCTCGACAACGCCGAGCGTTACCAGACGATCTACGCCCGCGTGCCCGGCTCGGCGGCTGCCCCCACCGCCGGCCTCCACTTCACGCCTGAACTGCTGTCCAGACTGCACGAGATGGGGGTTCGCTCGGCCTTCGTGACGCTTCACATCGGCCTGGACACCTTCCGCCCGGTCAGCGAGGAAACTATCGAGGACCACCGCATGCACACCGAGTACGGCTGGCTGGCGCCCGAGGTGGGCGAGCATGTGAATCAGACCAAAGGGGAGGGCCACCGCGTCATCGCGGTGGGCACGACGAGCGTGCGGATCCTGGAGATGGCCGCAATCCAATCTCCAATCTCCAATCTCCAATCTCAAATTGTGCAGCCGTTTGAGGGAACGACGGACCTGTTCATCTACCCCGGCTACCAGTTCCGGGCGGTGGACACCCTGATCACCAACTTCCACCTGCCCCGCTCGACGCTCCTGATGCTGGTGGCCGCCTTCGCCGGCAAGGAACTGCTGGACCGCGCCTACCGCGAGGCGATCCGGGAGCGCTACCGCTTCTACAGTTTCGGTGACGCCATGCTGATCCTGTAGAGGAATCCTTGCGAAGGTTGACAACCTTCGCAAGGATCGGTCATTCTTCCTCAACGATGGTATAGTCGTAGGTGATCTCGGCTGCGCCGCGCAGCGTCGCCGCGACCGAACAGTATTTTTGCTCGGACAGTTCGATGGCGTCGTGCACCGCCTTGTCGCGCAGCCCTTTGCCCCGCACCACGTACTGAATGTGGATCTTGCGATAGGTCCACGGGGGGTCGGGCTCCTGCTCGCCGGCGACGGTGACCTCCAGCCCGGTCAGCCGCTGGCGCTTCTTGTGGAGAATGTCCACCACGTCGTAGGCGGTGCAGCCTCCCAATGCCACCATCAACAACTGGGAAGGGCTGATCCCGGTGCCGTTTTCTTCGTCCTGCGAGGACATGACGACGGTGTGCTTGCTGCTGTCGGTCCCGACGAACTGCCGTTTCTCGACCCACTTGACGCGCACCGTTTTCGCCATCAGCCTGCTCCCTCCAACAACCTCTTGAACTGGCGTGCCGTGCTCACTGCCTGTCCCTGCCAGTGATTATTCATGTAGACGAGCGTCAGTGGCGCTTCCTCGTCCAACTGGCGCACCTTGGGCACCCACTCCATCAGTTCCTCGTCGCTGTACGTATAGTTGTACCGTTCCCACGCCTCGTCGTGCTTCCACCACTTGTCATAATGACGAACGCAATGCATTAAGGTCCTTTGTCCTGACCGCCCGCCTGGTGCTCAATTCTACCCCGCCCGGACAGGCAGTGAACTCAAGTGTGCAGCCTTATCACTGATCGGTGCCCGTTCCCTCCATCAACATTTTCAGTTGTCGTGCTGTGCCCACCGCCTGGCCCTGCCAGTGGTTGTTCATGTATACCAGTGTCAGCGGTGATTCTTCCTCCAGTTGATGGATTTTGGGCACCCATTCCATCAGTTCCTCGTCGCTGTAGGTATAGTCGTAGCGCTCCCAGGCTTCACTATGTTGCCACCACTTTTCCTGATTCCTGCCATGGAACCGCACGTAGGCCACGGGACCCGTGGCAGCCGCCACCGGCGGCACCAGGTTCTTGAAGCGGGGCTGATCCACGCAGCAAAAGCCCAACTTGAGCGCACGCAGTTCGTCGAAGGTGCGCTCGCTGATCCAATCGCGGGAACGAAACTCGACCACCGTTGGCATATCACCGAATCCCTCGCGCACCCGCTTGAGGTAGTCACGGTTGGTCTGGTTGGCGTGGAATGAGTAGGGGAACTGGATCAGCACACAGGCAAACTTCTCCGCGTCTATCAGTGGGGCGAGCGACGCGGTGAACTGCTCGATCTGAGGACCCGGATTCTCCCGTTCGTGAGTGATGCCCTGATAGGCCTTGACCGAGAAGAGGAACCCTTCGGGCACCTTGGCTGCCATCTGCCCCAACGTGCGGACGTCGGGGATGCGATAGTAGCTAAAGTTCAGTTCGCAGGTGGGAAATTCCTCGGCGTAGAAGGACAACCACTGCTGCTCGGGCAAGTCCTCGGGATATACTGGCCCGACCCAATCCTTGTAACTGAAGCCGCTCGTTCCGACCAGGACTGTCATTCGATCCTCCTCCTTCCATTCCCAACTCAACGCAAGTGTAACCAAAAACCCTGTCTTGTCAAATGTTATTCATCCTCTAACCCCGAAGTTGCTTGACAGGCAGCATCGCAGCGTGAGAGTATAGTCGCAGATGGCGGACGAGAAACGTAACGATGACCAGAGCCTCTTTGATAAGCTGATAGCCGTTCTATCGGTGTTGCCCTGGCCGGAAGCGTTGGGGGACCTGTGGAAGATCATGCGGAACATGATGCAAGGCTGGTCTTATAGGGGTATGTACGAGGTGCTCGACTATGAGTCAACACTCGAACTGAAAGATCGGGGAGGGAAGAGAGCCACCTTCAAGAAGCGCGAAAGAGTTCGCTATCTGCAAGACAACGTCATCGCCTACCAGGATCAAGCCTGGGGGGATGGAAAGGTCCTCGTCAACTACTGCTGTACTCCTGGCACGCCGGTGGACCGATACCGATCCGGCTACAAGACCTACGTTCTCATCTCGCGCCGTGAGGTAAAGACCAAGGGAGAAGTAGATGAATTCAACATTGAGTGGGGCGTCCGCCAGGGCTTCTTGAAGCGAACGGGGCACTGGGAAACCGACGTCACGCACCGGACAAGACACCTCAAGATGAACGTGATCTTTCCCAAGTCCAGGCCACCCCGGTGCGCGACGCTTGTTGAAGGCAACCGCCAGCGCAGCCACAATCTGGGGAAGGGTGCCCAGATGCTGCTACCAGACGGTCGCTGGCTGGTAACGTGGGAGACGCGCAAGGCTCGGCTGTACGAAAACTACATTCTCCAGTGGGAATGGTGAACAACAGGGAAAGTGGCAGGTCCGCGGAACCTGCCACCTTCCGGGCTTCTAGGTTCCACTTCCGCCGCCCATGACCTCACCTCCTGAACACGATAGATTGGACGGCCGTCACCGACGAATGCACGTGTAGAGATCAGTCAATCAGCAGAAATGGAAACGGTTCAGAAGCTCGATCTAATTATAGGCGAAACGCCAATAATTGTCAAATGCAAAAAGAGGGTAATACTGAAGAAAGTATGCGGTCAATCGGACGAGGATGACTCTCGGGACTTGGGGCCAGGACGGTGGTCGCTGGCCGCGTAGGCTTCCGCCGAAGCGCGGTTGATCATCCAGGCGTGGCCGAACTTTCGGGCCTCGATAGTTCCTTGACGTGCTAGATGGCGTACCTGGTTAGGTGTGACGCCTATCAACTCAGCTGCCTCCCGAGAAGTGATCCAGTCGTCCAAGACCAAATGGTCTGGCCCTCCCGGATCGCTCATATGGATGCAATCAATGGGTGGTCGAAACAGTCGAGCAGATTATCATCTCTCCGAGTCGATTTGTCAAATCAGGTGAGGGTTGGCCTAGCCTGAGTTTGCGATTATGGGCCAGGTATTTCTCGACCGCCTGGACAGTAGTGACCCAGTTCCGGCCAAAGAATCTGGCCTATAACAATCTCCCTTCGGCGGACCACCAGGTGAAGGTGGCCTGCGGACAGCCCACTGAGCTTTGCAGCCTATCGTAGAGATATCAGATCTTCCAGGCTCGGCTGGCTGCTGTCATACGCACTGTAAGATGTCAGAGTCGACTCTCAAGGGGAGGGACCATCTGGAGTAGGCGTGTTTGCCGACGCCGATGAGGAGGGCGTAGCTATGGGTGAATTGATTGGACATTGTGACCCTCCTTTATTCGGTGGTATAGGTAGTCATAAATCAACCCCACAACAAGCATCAGCAACATCTCTGAGGAATTCCACGTCATAGTTTAGTCCCTTCATCTCACTTTGGATCCTCAGCGCCTGAACCGTCAAATCTGGTCGGTCGGGGTAGTTATTCCGATACTCGCTGAGAAGCCTTCTTACCCTTCGCAGATGCTCTTCGATTTCGTGATCAACATCGTCACTGGGGTAGATTTCACCCAATGCTTTGGCAGCAAAACGGAAGCGAACTCCAGCAATGATCCAGGTCAGAGCTGATATGGTATTCACTCCCCATTTGGCTGCCAATGGCAAATGAGCCAAATGTGGTTTCCACTCAAGTTGTAGCTCTTTTGGCTTTTTGTCCCAGGACCTGGAGTCTGGTTCCAGTTCTCGCCACCGGCACTCCAAAAAGAACAAAAGGGATCCCAATGCAAAGGCGTATTGCTGTGTCACGCGATTAATGAACATTGATGCACGGTGTTGGGGCCAGTTGTCTTTGCGTTTCCCCGTAGCAAAACGCGAGGCTGCCAACTTCTCTCGAGTTGCTCCCAAAAGCCAGAGACGAAGGGCCTCTGACTCATACTCCCATGTCTTTTTCCAAACTTGATTCTCTCGTATTTCTTTATCACCGATCTTGACACGTGGTTGATAGAAAAAGTCACAATCTTCAGACTGGACCGAGTTCACCAGTCTATCCAGCCAGTATTGGAAAGATTCTTCGTCAATGATCGCCTTATCACTCTTGAGTGGCGAAAGGGTTTCAAGAATGTTGCCTGCTTCAACGTACAAGTGGCGGCACGCACGGCTTGGAAGACCACTACGGCGGAACGCTTCCCTTGAGATTGAGTTCAACGGAAATTCTTCCTCTTGACGGCGAATCCACTCAGCTACTGAAGTAGTAATCTGGCGGGCGTATTGGTCCGGATCCTCTTTGGGGGTTTGCTCATTTATGGTTAACGGGTGAGTGCGAACAAAAAAAGCGAAGGTATGTCGAAACAAGTTTTCTGTTTCAGTTTGACCAAAACACGTGGTAGCCACGGCTGATACTTGATCAGGAACTATATTTACACTGCTAGCAGTGCTTATTTGATCAAGAATTATGTCCAAACCACTACCAACCCTTAGCTCATCCTCAGATGGCGCGAGGTACAGCTTTTGCAAATCACGATATTGCTCTCCCAAAGACTTCCAATCAAAGGGAATCCAGTTAGGCAAGACCTGAACCAATCCCTGACTAGCAAACGCGGGGCGGCCAGCGCGGCCAGCGATGTTCAGAAAGTCTTTGCTGGTTATCGCGACCATGTCATCGGCTTCTGGGTCGTAGCGCTTGGTACCAGCAAACACCAAGGCTTCTACAGGAAGATTCATACCATAAATAAGTGTGCTGGTACAGATCATAAGCCGAACTTGCTCGCACGTTGAGAAACAGTGCTCCGCCAGCACCTGCTCTTGGGATGACATTGGTCCCTTGTGGTAACATACTCCCTGTCGCAGACGCTCAATAATCTCTGGCTGGTCCACTCCCAACTCGCGCCGGAGTAGTCGCTCCCACACATCCAAACGCGGATCGCTTGGACTTGGCAGGCTGAGAGTATTACCCAGCAATCTAGCTGAGGTTTCTGCCCAGATAGTGGGGACGAATAGGATTGTCTTCAGTCCAGCCCTCACCAGGCTCTCGACGCAATTCCTGGCGGTATCGGTCGGCTGAAACCTGTAGGGTAGGTGATCTTTTGTCTGTTTGAACACACAGGTATCATTCAAAATCATCCACTTTATGTTGTCGCGGCTTGGTTCCCAATCGCTTTGATACACGCTGGCGAACAGGAGATCACCGATACGTTCCCGTTGGCTCACCTGTGCAGCCGTTTCTGAGTCCCCAGGAACGCCTAGCATAAGGACTTGTCGCGTGAGGCGACGCTCGTCGAGGTAATCTACTCCCTCTAGCCATTTCGCCAGGTCACCCGGATTGCTCATCATTGCTGATAGTAACAAAAATGGAACTTGGGGATTTACCACGCGAAGTTGGGCAAGCGCTAGGTCAAGTAGAGCTCCTCGTCTAGGCTCACCGATCAAGTGAGCCTCGTCTAACACGCAGAGCACACAGGTCTCAAAGGTCTCTGGCCACAGAGAAACGGCCAATCTGAGCTTTTCCGGTGTCATCACCGCGACGTAGTTGACCGGCTCTGCCGGTAGCTCATCGGGCAACAGGCTTTCCAAGGAGAGATACGTGTACTCTCTGTCCGTCACAAAGCCTCGTACAGTTGTCACCAGAGGTTCCAGAGCTTGCTCCAGATCACGAGTCACCTGGCGAACAAGGGCATTGGTAGGCACAATATAGAGAACCCAGGCATCTCGCGCGTTCTGTAGCGCTGCCGCGATTCTCATCTCCGCGATGAAGCTTTTGCCACTGCCTGTGGGCATACCGATGACCATACTCGTTTTGGGACTGATAGAACCTCGTCTGATCGCTTCTAGGTGAGCAGGCCAAAGAAGCGCTCGACGCGCCCGAGCCCTATGTTCGAGATAGTTGTACCACTCATCAGTTGTAGGCGATGGATCCGGAAATCTGACGAACAGTAGCCCTCGCTCGGCGAAATCTTTCATCACGCGCCGGAGAAGGTCAATAGTCCACTTTAGAGCTGCATCATCTAACAAATCGGCAGCTTGTTGTGCCTGGTCCAATGTTTCCAGCCACGGTTTTGCTGTTCTGGCCTCAGCCTCAGTCAGAGAGATCAGGGCCTGGGCCATCTGAATGCAAGCTTGAGAGATATCGAAAAGTACCGATATCAGTACCAGGTCAATCAGTTCAAAGTCATTACTGGTTGTTTGAATGATGTTGAATATGGCATCTCGCTCTTTCGCACCTTGTGAGACTGATAGGAAATCACACTCCAAAAAGCTAACGACAATGGCGACGACCTCACTGGCCAACTTGTACCCTGAGTCAGAACCAACCAACCAAGTGGACAAATCTAGACCATTGGTTCGTTTTGGCAATCCCCTAAACCGACGTGCCAGCGTAGTGGCGTTCCCATCATGCCCTGCCAATAGGTAGTGGGCTATAGCGCTAAGCCAGAGGTATCCTTCCTCGGTCCAGAACTCGAAGCCATTGAACACGAGTGGTTCTGTGTCATCCGCTTCCTGTTCTAAGGCTCTTGATCCAATGGCTTGATACTCGGCGAGAAATTCAAAGATCTGAGCAGCCACGAAGTTGGCAGAGGAAACAGTAGATAGCAGGATCTGAGTTTGTGAGAGATCGGCAGAGATAGCTGTGAAGGCACTCAGGTAATCCGCGAGTCGGCGCAAGATGTCCAGTTCATTTTCGGTAGTTTCAATAGCGTCCTTAACTTGCACGTCCACGCCAGCCACTTCGAGCCGGTTACTGATCAGCAAGCGGTAGGCATCAATTACCAACTGCCTGGCTTCGTCTGTCGACAGGTCCTCGGGCTTCGGCATCAACGCAAAACGCTCTTGAAAGTATTTGCTCAACATCAGAGGTGTCCTTCGGCTTCGCGCTCAGTGAGATAGTCTAGGGCCACACTTGTCACCTTTTCAACCCATTGCTGCCACTGTGAAATTGGCACAACGGTTGCCCATCGTCTCTTTGACGAGCTATGCCCAATAGCCGCGACCTCGCTGTAGCCCTTGAAGATGCTGAGGCGAGACTCGGGCTTGGATGTAACAACGCAGCCATGGTAGATACAATCCTTTTTCCAAAAACCAACCTCTACCAGTTTCGCAACTTCTTCTTCGTTGGTAAGAAACGTCCAGTCCAGGTCAAGTAGTTGGTGCTTGAGAGCGAGGTCATGTTGTCTTGTCTCGATCTCGTAGAATTCGTCGAACATGGTGTCCTTGTGTTCCCCGTCGGGCGGCGATCTTCTTACCAGAGCGCGAGGGTATTTCTCGGATGCCTTCGACTCTGACACCATAAGCTGGTAGTCGCCCGCCAGTGTCCGCCACACCGCGAGATGATCTGCATAGTGATCGTTTGGCCTGAAATGCGGTTCTTTCTGTGTGCACGGCTCCCAGTCCCTTGGTCGGAGATTCAGTATCAGATAGTGGGGAATGTGCTCTGCAAATAACCTGACGAATTCATCGCTTCTATTCTGGATAAACTCGCGAACCGTCTGAATCTCGTTCTGATCAACTCGTCTTTCAGGAAACCTAGTTTGGGCAAGATGGTTGATTTGTCTCCAGAACCCTAGCTGCGCACCAACGAATAGCTCAACCAAATCCCGCAAAAGGTCGTCGTCGAGATCGATAGTCACTTGGTTGCTAGAGAGAAAACGTCGACAAATGAACTCCTCAGTTTCACCGTCAACTACGAGCCACTGAGCCATTGGTCTAGACTCCAAAGGGATTACCACCGTCACTTTGTAAACAGAAGCGAGTGCTCCTGTTTAATCCGCGCTTGTTGGTTGAAGGATTCTTCGGACGTTTGCAAGTTCCGCAGCCAGCGGTTGGCGAGTGAAAAGCCAAGACGTTGGAAGTTTTCGACAAAGCGGTTGGCGACGGGAACGGGCTGGACGCTGACGATGGCGTCGCCAATCACGATTAGGGTGTGGGCAACGGGTTTGAGGACGCGTGTCCGCTCGAAGCCCGCTGTCTCTATTGAAGCCAAAACCACTGTCCTATAGTATACCACAAAACCTTGTTGCTGGTGAGTCGGCTAGCCGTGAAATCGTTGCAATTCCGTGATCTCTAGCCGCCGGGCCTTTTCCTGACCGATTACCCTCTGGGAGATGTTCCTCGCAGCACTCGTGGTTGAAATGAGAGCGCCAATCTGTTATTATCTTCCACAATCACAGGTCTCAGGCCGCAGCGACTTTGAGCTTCAGCTTGACAACCTTCCCTATGACACTCGAAAACCGCAACATACCAGCCTGGGCGCAGCGAGAGCGCCAGGCCGACCTTGGCTGGCTCGCGGACAACCTCGACGCGTTCTGGACGGCTGCCACCGCCGGCTTCGAGAACGCCGGACGGGGCGCCATCGTCGTGGACACCACGCTGGAACCGATCCCCGGCAAGGGCAACCCCTACATGTACTTCTCCCAGGAGCAGGTGGAGGAACACGGCAACGAGGACACCAGGCGCATGGTGGCTGAGTACGACCCCACACATGAACTCGTCGTCGTGCTGCTCAAGTCCGCCGATCGCACCAGCACCTACCGGGTGCGCTACCTTCCGCCAGGGCCTCAAGAGGATACGGCGGATGAACTTCCACCGGGCCACACCTCCGAACCGGTAGCCGATGCGAAGCTCAGGCCACCCGGCGTGGAGACGCTGATGGAGTGGGAGGCCGAAGGGGGCTGCGAGGCCGCCTGCCCCCACCACTGCTGGGTGGAACCGGATGGCACCTGCCCTCACGGCCACCCCAGTTGGTTCCTCAAACTGGGGCTGATCTGACCCTGTCTTGCCTCTTGCGCCCCGTGATACAATCACCCTATGCACGAGCGGGAACCACAGAAGGAAACCATCGGCAAAGGAGAGCTCTTCTTCCTCTGGCATCCGGGGACGGAGGAGATCTTCTCCGGCTACGGTTTGACGACGCAAGCGGGAAGCGCGGAGATCCTGGTCGGCCTCCTGATGGTGGATCGCCCTCACCCCGCCGATCCCCAATGACTCGCAGAGGTGGAAGCGACCTTCGGAGAGTGTTACCTGGTGGCGATGACCCCTGCCGGAGAACGAGGCATCGTCTGCCAGATGCAGATCGAGCCAGGCAGCCTGCCCTACCTGCGCCGCTTCTCCGGCGAAAAGGCAGCCGCTATCCAGACGGCCCTGGAGCCGCTGCTTGAGAAGCTGCCCGGACCGATCTTCACCCTGCGCTGGGACGAGGAAGCACGCGTCTGGCGCAGCCGGTTCGCTCACATGGCCGAGCTGCCGGTGGAACTGCGGGAGGTCTTCGAGAGCGCCGGTTACGGCTGCCTGCCGGCAGAGACCAATCTCGGGGTGGTCCACGTTTGCCACGCGCCCGATGCCGACGTCGAGGGCTTTGCGGGCAAACCTGTCTCCTACCAGTGGCAGTTGATCGAGATGACTACCTCTCCCCTGATCAGGCTGAGGCTGGCGATCCTCGACCGGCCGATGACCACCTACGAGTTCGAGTCTTTCTTCAATGTGGCCCAGGATGACCACGCCAGGATGCTGGCCCAACTGGCCAACCAGGATCGGTTCTACCTGGCTTTCTATGGCGACGACCTCACCCACCGCTTCACCAAGGTGGTGGAGCACGACCGGCAGCAATGGCAATACCTGGACGAACTGGTGGCCGGGGCCACTGCCTGCCTGGAACGGATCCCCGCAGAGCAGCGAGATTTCGACCGGGCCAAGGCGGAGTTCATGCGGCGATACAGCGAGGTGGGGATGATATAATGACTTTGATATGCTGGAGCGGGATCACTATTGCCTGGCCATCACTGCCGCCGAAACGATGTACAACCTCTGGGAGCTCGAGAATCAGCAGGAAGGACTCGACCTCGATGGAATGATGCGGAGGCTGAAGGACCTGTCAGAATACTCCCTGACCCACGCCGAGATCATGGACCAGCGCGAGGGGGTGGAACTGCTGGCCCTGGGCATGTTCTTCGGCATGAGCAGTGACTCCAGGTTTCGTAAGAACCAGCAGCGCCTCACGCTGCTCTCTGAGGAGACCTTCTCCTACCAGGGCCAGGCCGAGATCGTCGAACAGCAAGTGGCGCGGCGAAAGGCGGAAGCGCAGGCGCAGGAAGAAGGGCTACCAAAGGGCAGCGATGCTAACCGCTCGCAGCCACGGCTGTTGTGAGGAGGACTATGGAGAGAGAACCCCGACCACAAAGACTGACACTGGCCGAGGCCGCAGCGGAGGACTACCGGGCGGCTTCCAGAATTCTGGTGAGTTTCCCGGATCAATGGGAGCTCGTCCGGCGTATGGAGCGAGGAGACACTCTTCTCTACCTGGCTGCGATGCCTGCCAGCCAGGAACGGGCTCGCCGCGATTGCTTCTATGGCCTGCTGCCAGAGATCAATCTGGAGCTGACCACGTACCGGTTGTACAGCTTCTTCCAACCCTTGCCCATACCCAGTGTCATCGTCTCCTGGAATGAGGCAACGGGGACGGGCAGGGTGGAAGAGATGGGGGATCTCAAGATACAACTTCGACCGGTCGGCCAGGCCCAGATCTGGAAGGGGCAAACCTACGGGGTGATCTGGGAGTGCTACTTCCACGAGATGGGAAGAAGGGCAGCCCACTGGCAGGATGAGTTACACCAGTTCTGGCGAGCGGTCGAGGAGGATATGGGCGTGGTGAAGCTCTTCACCCAACCCCACGAGCCCACCTTCGAGCAAGGTTACACGGACTTCCTGAGCCGCCTCGGGTACGCACCGGACCCGGCCTGCCCGGAATGGTGGAGCAAATAGGCCTCTACCATTGGTGACCAATATTGCCCACCAATGATACTACCCCAACTGCGGGGGCAGGCTTTCCCTTTACCTGAGTTTCCCCCACTCTCGCCCCTCACATCGACACGGTCGAACCCACCGTCGTGGGTGTTCAAGTTTTTTGGGTCTTGACAACCGGTGCGCCGGTGTGGTGTGATAGATGCAGGTGTTGTGTCCACGTGGGTGACACGACCACCTGAATGACGATGTACAGAGCCTATTTCAATCTCGAAGAGAATCCTTTCACCACCTCGCCTGACCCGAGGTTCTTCTACCTTGCCCCCAGCCACGCCGAGAGCGTGGCCAAGTGTGAGTACGCCATCCGCAACAAGAGCGGGCTGGCCGTCGTCTACGGCGACGTCGGGACGGGCAAGACGACGATCCTGAACAAGCTCCGGGAGCGCTTCAGCGACGGGGGGTACACCATCGCGGTGATGAACAACCCCAACCAGACCAGCGACACCGCCTTGCTGAAGGCAATTGCCGCCGAGTTCGGCTTGAAGCCGCCGCGCACCAAGCAGGGGGCGTTCGATCACTTGCAGGAGTTCCTGGCCCACGAGGTGGCGGACGAGCGCACGCCCCTCCTGCTGATGGACGAGGCGCAGGACCTGCGGAACAGCATCCGCGCCGACCGCGATATGCTGGGGATGATCAAGGCACTCACCAACCTGATGCTGGAGAACGAGCGGCTGATCCAGATCATCCTGTTCGGCCAACTGGAGCTGATTCCCCTGTTGAAGGCCCGGCGGGAGCTGATGAGCCGGGTGGCCCAGTTCGGGGTGCTCTCGCCCCTGACCAAAGAGGACGCGGTCGCCATGATGGAGCACCGCTGGAAGACCGCCGGTGGCACGTTGCCGCTGCCGTTCACGGGTGAGGCCCTGGAGTTCATCTACCGGGCAGCCAGGGGGCTCCCCCGCGACGTCATTAAGGTGAGCAACTCGGCCCTCACCCACGCCTATGCCAAGCGGCAGGAGAACGTCAACCTGGCCAGCGCTCGATTTGCCGTCGAAGAGCATCACCTGAGCGATGGTGACGAGGAGGAAGATGTCCAATAGAGCCATTTCCGTCTACGCCGAGGCGCTGAAGCGCCAACAGGAGGAGGAGGAACAACAACTCCCAACCACGAAGAAGACCACGTCAGAAGTCACGCGAAAACCTACGCAGGTACGTGAGCCATCACGTGACAACCTGCGCGAATCCCGGCGTGAGAACCCACGCAGAAAACCACGCAGCCTGCCGACCCGAGACGAGATCCAGGAGTTCAGCTTCAGCCTGCGCGACGAGTTGAAGGTGAAGGTACAGGCGGAAGTGCCCCACCGCTGGCAGAAAGAACTGGAGGAGATCGCGCGGGAGTTGAACGTGAAGAAGCTGGAGCTGTACCGCTTCATCCTGGGTGAGTTTCTGGGTAAGGTGAAGCGGAAGGAAGCCACCTGAAGGAGGATATGGAGAGACTGTCACACATCAAAGCATTTCGAGACCGCAGCCTGATCCTGAGGGGCGCCGACGTCGCTACCCGGAAGGGCTGGACCGGCGTGCCCAACTTCATCCTGGAGAGCCAGGAGATATCGGCAGGGGCGAAGCTGACCTACGCGATGCTCCTCAAGTACGCCCGGGAGTTGGATGAGTGTTTTCCCGGTCAGGATCGCCTGGCGCAGGGGATGGGGCACGGGGAGCGGAGCGTCCGGCGCTGGCTCAGGGAGCTGGAGCAGGCAGGGCTGATCACGATCGAGCAGCGCGGCCAGGGCAGGCCCAACCTCTACACGGTACACCTCAAGGCTTCGTTCTGGAGGAAGCTCCGCCGAGGCTGACCGGCCATTTTGGCCGTTCTAGACCGGCCAAAAAGGACACTTCTAGACCGGCCATTTTGGCCGCCTAATAATAAGCAGGGAATACCAGGCAGACAACTAAGATACAGATGCAGTTTGAAAACTTGTAGTGGCTGTGGCCCGGTACCTCCGCTCCGGCTCCGCTGCCGCCGGACCTGCGCTTCGCTGCGGACGCTCCCCTTCGCTCGCAGGCTTCGAAAGCCTGCCTGCCTGGAAGCCGCGCTGGCTCCGCTGGCCTCGGGACATCGGCCAGCGGAGCCGCGGCCAAGTGGCCCCTGCGGGGCCACATCGCCGCCGCTTGCGCTTCCAGGCCCGGCTGCGCCGGACGGCAGGCATTTTCGCCGTGCTCGCTCCCGTCCGCGCTCCTTGCTCCGCTTGACCCGGCGGCTTGCTTCGCCTCCGCTTTGCTGTTTTTCCTACTTGACATCCCCTCCGGCGATCTGGTACTCTGAAGTGACGTATGGACAGCCATACGTCGAGATGCCAAGACGCAACGATGCCCAACCACTTATGCCTGACCAACCACATTATGAGAAACCTGAGACGGAGGTGCCGCGGGTCAAGTTGACGGCCCGGGTCACCCTGGATGCCTATGACGCCATTACCGAAATACAACGCCGTCACCGCAGAAAGACCGGTAGAGCCCTGCGGCTCTGGGAGGTCCTGGACGCAGCCATCACTGCTTATGCTAGACGACAAGGAATCAGGATCGGGGAGTAGCCCGGACCGTGAACCATTCATCACCATCGACGATCTTCTATGCAAGGCCCAGGAGCTGTTTGCGGGCCTCAAGAAACTGAGTGGATACAAACACCCGCTGGGCATCCGGCGGGGAGCGAGAAAGGGGGTGAAGAAACGTATGAACGACGACCGGCAAAGCAGGCAGGTCAAGGGCAGTGGCCGCACTTACTTCCTGGACATCGAGAGTACCAAAGGAGGCAAGTCTTACTTGAGGATCACGGAGAGCCGCAAAGGGGAAGGGGACAAGTTCGAGCGCAACAGCATCAACGTGTTTCCGGAGGATGCAGACGAGTTCG
>Ga0307380_10007207_pt1 | contig 14487 bp, 7 predicted proteins | sample UN3MG_FD_202239 | JGI IMG/M metagenome (GOLD analysis project Ga0307380, IMG submission 202239) | Soil microbial communities from Risofladan, Vaasa, Finland - UN-3 | ecosystem: Environmental > Terrestrial > Soil > Coastal area > Acid sulfate soil | place: Finland: Risofladan, Vaasa | collected... | reverse complement strand
TAAAGAGATAACGTGGTCAAAATTATAATTGCTCGCAGACTGGTATGTCTCTAAGTCTGACGTAATAGACTGCGTCGGAACTTTATTATGTTCCCCAACAAGGCTCACCGCCTGAATGCCGCCGTTATCATTCGACGCCAATGTTCCTAGGTAACTATGCCAATGCGGCCTCCACCTAGACCGGTAATAGTTTATCCATAAATCTGGCTGAGAATCCTCTATAACTCGCTTAGTTTGTATCGACCTTAACAAGCGAAGTATAATCCAATCAGCCCAAACTTTCTCCTGTTCATCCTCCCCAAGAAACCGAAAGTTCCTATCTCGAGAAACATACCTAGCTCCGTCTCCAGCAGTAGCATGTTGGTCTAATGCCCACGCCACAGGGAGCAAAGAACGAAAAACATTCATCGACTGACCTTCAATTGAGCTACTAACCGTAGTTGCTCCTTTTGACTCATCAGACGTTGGGATAAATTCATCCCAGAACCAAGGCCAGACTCGATTTAAATTAATATATTGATCATCGCCACTCGGATGAGGTCCTGTAACAGCTAATAAACGTTCTCCCTCCGCATATCCATCTGGATTACAACATGGAAGACACGCAATCGTATAGGCTTCTCGTAGTGGAGCGAAATCAGGATGCGTAACTAAAGTTTCAAAAGCTCTTAAAGTACCTAGTATTCCGTCAGCTTCATTTCCATGAATTAACGTTGTAACCAGGAACATCGGGAGAGACCCCTCTAAGTCCCCATAAGACAAATACTCTAAGTCATACCCATACTCAGTCTGCCCACCCCCATAACCGTAGTTCCCACGTTCAAATGCCGGATACCCCGATAACCTCGTCTCGAGCGCATCCATCTCATCTGTAAAAACGTGTGTAGACCCATCCCGGTCATAACACCCCACTTCGTTATTGTATCTCACATACCCTTGAGAAGCAGGGAACTTATAGTACGTCGGAATGCTGCCAACACTACTCAGTATCTTAGCTGGAACAATCCTCGGAGTATTCTCTCCAAATGCAATACCCGTAACCGGACACCAAGCATCACTACTACGAGAAAATAACATATCTTGAAAAGTTAGACGTTTCATTATGTTAAAGGCTCCGGGAAGGCTTCAACAATGCCACCTCGAGCAAGTTGTGCCATCCTATACGAAAGAACTCGAGCATAAGAACGATGCATATGACTTGTGCCGTAAGCTACTCGGGAAATCCAAGACTCAGCAGGTGTACCATCAGCCCCCGAGGTGCCTATATAAAAAGTGCCCGCCGCTAAATCGGTAGGATACCAATCCCCAGGATCCGCAACAGAATCTAATTTATTCCCATTAACAAAAAGGGTCGCATAATTGTGTCCGTTATTCTGCTCCCACGTGGCCACAATCCCTATCGAATGAAAATCGTTCCACTCTGTAGGACCGTCTAAATACGCAAAGTTAACCCCTGCAGTGGTACCTAAGCTCACAACTAACCTACCATTTGTATTACTCATAAAAAGACGTAGGCGGTATGTTCCACTATCTAAATTAAGTAAGCCTAAAAACTTATACTCAGCCGCATCCGCATAATCTGTATGAGGGTCCGCAATCCCCAAGCTCCGGTCTGGTAATACGACAGACGTCGCTAGCCACCCCGTGGGTCGAAGAACAACCTCGGCATCCGTAGTATGAACATCCCACTTACCTACGTCGTTATCGGGGTCATAACGCATCCTAGGAACATACTCAAATTCAGTATAGATATTAAACCCTGTAGGGCATGCCAATTGCCAAACTCCGGTAGACGCTAACGCTTTAAAAGATAAATAGCCTGTAGTTGCTCCATTCCCTATTGAAATGGACGCCAGCCACCACTCGCTATCCCTCCACTTACGAAAATGTGGGGTAACAGTCGTTCGCGTATCTGCATCGACATTCCACCCCATCTCAAAACTGTCCACAGGTGAATCATCGTCTGTATTATGTACTAAAACTTGAAAGGTACGTGTGTAAGTAGTACTCCGAGTTCTCGCTACTTCCACAACAACATCATTAACAGCATCGACATCCGTGTCCATATAACAAACGTGGTCGTGCCAAGCTACAGCCGGGTTTTTAAGAATATCTGCAAAAACAGTCTCCGACTCTAACCAAGAACCTGCTGTAGAAGGGGAAACAACAGCCATCCCAAACTTAGAAGTAGTCCAAGATAACCCATAATTCCCTAACGATCCTCCGTAAAACTCCCCGCATGGACCAAGACACCGCTCTACCCAATCCGCGTTAGTAAGGTCATCCTCCATATACTCAAACTGCGTTCCGGTCCACCGTAACCACCTAGCAGCTGTAGTCTCAGAATCATTATCCACCATGGTTAAGGGCATGTGCCCATCACCAGCCGCACCAGTTCCAATAGCTCGACCCGCCTTCAAAGCATCCCAGACAAAAACAGGCTTAGCGTCGTTCAAAAGAACTTGTAGACCTTCGCCACTTAAAGCCTGAAGAGTCATCTCAACACACCCATACTCATAACTTTCGCTTGGACATAAAAAGTGAGCGCTGGGTCAGTAGCAATCCCATCATGCCGTATTTGCATATAAATCTTCTGTTGGTCAGCCCCTGCAGCTTCAAGATTCGCAAACGGTACGTTGTACCAAGTCGACACAATAGCCACTGTTGTATCCGCAGCCCAAGAACTCGCGTCTACTAACGCCTCGTCTAAAGTAAACTCGTCGGTAGGTCTTGCCGATATCCGGCCTATCTCAAAACGATCCGAATCTTCAAAAAGAACAAGAGCCTCATCCACATCCCCAACAGTATTATCGTTAACCGGTACAGTAGTAACTCCCGCAGTTAAAATAGCCGAAAGATACGTCTGACGCGCAAAAGCATTTCCCTGCCAACACATCTCCCGCCCACGCTCATTCTGCGTTTCGAAAATACGAACACGGAATGGAATGCTGAACTCGTTAATGTCAGCTACGACACCAAAAATGTGAAGACGATGAATAATGCCCATGTTTCCAGTAACTGGGATCTCAAGTAGTTCAGACGTTCCATACGTAAGAGATGCCGTCACCAAACCCTCGTCGTGCTCTTCATAAAGATTATCGGCAAGCTCCCAAGTCCCAGGAGTGCCCGCACTCGTACAACGCCACTTAATCCCACCCAAGTCTAAAATCTCATGACCAGCTAAATACGTTCCTCCAGTAGGAGCTCCGTCCGCAGCTAAAGCCTCCACTCCCAAAGCCTCAAACCGCTTTTTGCACGCCAGGTCCTCGTCAGTCGTAGTAGTTACTGCCCCCGTAATATACGTTCCCCCGGCAGCCATAACTGGATAGACCGGCTTCGTAATGTCCGCAATAACAACTAATTTATCCGCGCCATCAAAATCTAACCCGCTAGTAGAAGCCAAGGCAACTCGGGGCTTACCCGTGCCATCATCCTCAATACCCTGGCCATACGGAGATGGAAGTCCTGTAGGAGCAACAGTGGGCTCCAGAGCTATTGCAGTTACGGTAATATCTACTGTCTCACCGCCACCAACACCACTCACAAAAACCGTACCGTAAATAGTGCCAACCGTTTCAAGCTCAAAACCAAAAGCCTCATTCGTCCGATAGGTGTCTGAATCGGTTAAATCCACCACCATAGTCGCAATAACTTCTAAACGAGCAGCATCCTGATAGAGCTCCACAGTCAAAGTACCTACCGCCGTAGTTGGAACCACTTCGATTAAGTACCCCACACCCTCCGTAATATTCGCACTTGCTTCAAGCGCCGCAAAGTCAGTGTCGTCAACAAGGTCAACGTCCTCAATCGTAAGACTCGCAACATACTCGAAACTGCCACTGAGTCCTGTTGGCCCAGTACCCCCCGTTGGCCCAGTATCACCAGTTGGCCCAGTGGGTCCTGTAATACCCGTTAATCCCGTTGGCCCAGTACCTCCGGTTGGTCCAGTACCTCCGGTTGGTCCAGTGGGTCCTGTAATACCCGTTAATCCCGTTGGCCCAGTACCTCCGGTTGGTCCAGTACCTCCGGTTGGTCCAGTACCTCCGGTTGGCCCAGTACCCCCGGTTGGCCCAGTAGCCCCAAACGACCTCCACGCCACCGGACTATCATCCGTCAACAGCCAGATAGTATTATCGTCTTCTTGTAAAGCTAGAGCCCCTACATCCGCTGGAACCAAACCTGTCGCCCCAACGCGAGCAGCAGCGTCCACATATGTTCTCGAATACGGCTTAAGGGAATCCTTCGCCACATTAACGCCATCCGGTTGAAATTGGTTCTTACCACCTGAATAATCTATCTTGTTTGTCATAGTGTGCGCACCTATATACGTCGTTTAAAACTATTTAAAGTATAGGCGAGAGAAAAGAAAGAAATCTAGATCATCATCGGAATAAAATCACTGTAATTCACTTCCCCTTTTGTCGTGTGCTGATAAGGAGCCCCTTTTGGTTTAGAACTTACTTCTTTTCGAACACGTTGAGGTGAAATCTTAGTCGCTTCAGTACCTACTGCTTTAGAAGCAACCGGGGTAGGTATATCGGGCATAGTCTTACCTAGTTCAAGCTTAGACTTCTCGGCAGCCCGTCGAGCCATGTTCTGTACATCCTCCTTGGAAACCGAAGGTTTAGGTTGCACTGTAGGAGGCTTAACTGGAGCTGGCGTTACTTCTTGTCCAAAAAAAGTATGTCCACTTCCCGAAGGCGTCGAGGTCGATTTAGGCGACACCTTAACCGTTGGTTTCTTTGGTATCCACTTTAACAACCCACTCAGCCGCTTACCCAACATCGGAGCATGAATAGCCCCAAGAGCCGCACCTCCCAAAGCAGTCGCCGTAGGAATTACTAAAGGATGCCGCTGTGCAAAAGATTCCTCCGCAGCCTGCTTAGAGGGCTCTGTTGTAAAATACGGCTCATTTAATGCATCCCCACCTATAACTCCAAGCGAACCACCCGTCAAACCACCTAAAACACCTCCCCCGAATCGACCCAAAGCCAATTCTTGTTCCTTCTTAGGAACTTTCTCCGCCGCCCTCCTAAAAGCTTCGTCTAACCTAAACCGTTCTCGCGCATACTGCTTAGCAACAGCCCTAGTATTCCCAGGATGTATAAATTGATCTTTAACCTTTATGTGTTGATTTAGGTCTTTAAGGGTATCCCTGACATTACGGGAATAAGCCTTGTTAGCAGACCGCACCGCGGATCTTCCTCCATATATTGCTCCAGGAATGGCACCAAGGGCCGCACCACCAACTCCTAATATAGTCGGTAAAACAAGCGGATGCCGTTGTGTAAAAGATTCCTCGGTTGCCGCGAGCTTAGGCTCCCTATTTTTAGACTTCCGTCGACCAACGGACATCGCACCATACTCAGCCACCTCTCGTGCAATTAACCTAATAACCCTCGGGTCAATTTGGGTCAATTCCGCACTCTTCTGCATCACGGGCTTATTAGGCACATCATACCAGTAGGGCTCTTCAGTCGGCAAAGGTGGTGTGCGATTTAATTCATTCTCGACGTTAATGACATTCTCTCGTCCAGTTACGCCACTACAGTCAAAGGAGCCGTCGGCGGCTTCTTTTAACCAATTAGGATAGTCTTCTGAAGTCTTAAGATCACTACGCTCAAGAGCTGTATTGAACTTCATACGCCGGTCGTACTTCTCACCATGAAAAGTCTTAGGGCCCTCTTCTTTCACTTCTGCCTCTTTGAGCTCGTAAGGCTGAAAAACCTCTGGAAGAATACGGCGCATTACGGCATTTCGAGTATCCTGCCTACGCTCTTGTAAGCCTTGGGCAATACCCAATACTTTATCTAAAGTAGCTGCACTCATATTCCTCAGGCTAGACACAACACTACTCGGTAATCCGACATCCGGGTCCGGAAGTGGGTCTTCGTTGTACGAGGAAGCTTGCTTGTTGGGGTAGTCGTTCATGTTATTCAACTTCACTTTTTTTTAGCTAGGATAGAGTCGGCGAGGGCGGAGGCTTCTTTGGGTGGAAAAAGCTTCGCCGCTCCACGTGCTCCTAATTGACTCCCCCCCAGGGCACCTAATATTCGGGTTAATCCCCTAACTTTTGCCGGAGCCAAATGTCCCAAGAGACCACCACCCAAAGCACCTAATCCACCACCTACTCCAAGCGCAGTCATTGTTCTGCGCGAATCTCGAAGATCTTCCTCTGGTTTTGGAGACTTCAAACTCCCCATCCTATATCCCAATAAAGAACCTCCCAACGCCATCCCACCGGCTAAACCGATATGCGCCAAAGGCGATTTTATACCTGCCTCCAACAATGCAGGTGATAGCACCCCCGCCGAAAAAAGAGGCGCCATAGTACCTGCAAGAAGAGCAGAATTAATACGCTGACGCTGAATTGTCTCCGGAGAATCTTCTATAATATCTCTCGCTATCTCCCCCGCCGTCTTCTTCTGCTTCAACGCCTGATGAAGACCATACGCACCAAGTCCCGCTGCGCCGAGAGCTGCGCCACCAATGCCTAGGTTGCGGAGGAGTTTGCTTTTTCCTCCACCCCCACCCAACGTAAATGCCCCATCCGGCATATTCCTAATCTTCTCTGCGACACGGGAAGATACTCCAGGGGAGCGCATACCAGCTTCAACCTCAAGCACATCTTGCGCATCTCTTAGTCTACTCACGTTATCTTTTAACTTGCTATAATCAAAGGAGCCATCGGCGGCTTCTTTTTGATCGTGATGCAAAGCTCGATACAGTCCATACCCACCCAAACCGGCTGCGCCGAGGGCTGCGCCACCAATGCCTAGATTGCGGATATTACGGGCAAATCTAATCTTTTTCGCTCTAACCCCAAGCTCCGCCATTTCCTCTAAAGACATTGTTTTATAGGGGTCACTTAGGAGTTTTTTCTGGAGATCTTTTACCCAATCTGTATCTGCTGAGGCTATTTTAGGTTCTGACGTTTTGATCGATGCTTTCTTGTAATCAAAAACCGTTTTTTCAGGAATATCTTCTGTAGTTTCAATATCATAATCAAATCCGGGAAGGTCACTATTGATAGAATCTTGCCACGACTTACCTGCTGCTATATTTTTTGGAGTATTTGCTGAGCGATGTAGTCCATATGCTCCGAGAGCACCCGCACCCAAAAGACCTACGCCGAGAGCTGCGCGGGTATTACGGACAAATCTAATCTTTTCCGCTCTAAGGAGTTTTTTCTGGAGATCTTTTGCCCAATCTGTATCTGCTGAGGCTATTTTAGGTTCTGACGTTTTGATCAACACCCCCACAGCCATCTCCCCCGCCGTCTTCTTCTGCTTCAACGCCTGATGAAGACCATACGCACCAAGTCCCGCTGCGCCGAGAGCTGCGCCACCAATGCCTAGATTGCGGAGGAACTTAGACTTAGGCGCATTCTCCACTATTCGAGAAGCCGAATTGCGGACGTTGTCGGCCATAGTCTTAGGATTAAGAGTCTTGGGGTTAAGAGTTTTAGATTTAACCCGCTTAGGTTCAAACGTATCAAGTTTCAACTTATCAGGTTTAAACTCATCAAGTTTCAACTCATCAAGTTTCAACTCATCAAGTTTCAACTCATCAAGTTTCAACTCATCAAGTTTCAACTTAGCCGACTCGTACACCTGCGCCCACCCGTCAAGTTTAGGCTCATCAAACGCAACCTTCACTACACTCTCCGCAATCTCCCCCGCCGTTTTCTTCTGCTTCACCTTCTCTGGCAAAGCCTTTATGCCCCCGGGCTTCTTCTCTGAAGCTCGGGCCCACTCCTCAGCAGTCCCCTTAGGAACATCTCCACGATCTTCAGCAGCAAACATAAAACGTTGTTGGGCTTTTGATTTGAAGGGCATAAAAGGTCTCCTTGTTGAAACGTTACGAAAAGAATTATACTACAAGATTTATAGACAAAAAAATAGCCATCCACCGGGAGATATATCACCATGGAGCGGTGGATGGCAGGGGGAAGGAGCGACACCTCAACCAAGCAAAAGCTATTATATATCTTACATTAGACCCTTACAAGCAAAAAAAAAGCGCTCCACAAACAGAAAGATAACTCACAGTGGGGGGGAAGGAAGTTCGTCTGTGGAGCGCCCCCAAAAGGATGTCTAAAGCATACAACAAGAAAACAGCCGCCACAAGGATTTAAATTATTTTAAAAACTGCAGCGGCTGTTATCTTTAACCGCGATTTATGAAGTACTTATTATAGCTATTCGACTATCCTCGTGCAAGCACCAATATTATCCTATTCCTTTTCATCTCGATAACAGCATTCCAAACAGTTTTTATCGCTGCTTGCTTCTTGTATCTCCTCATGCAACCCGCTAGCGGCTTCCAAAAGATAATCAGCCACCTTCAGATAACCAGCATCTTCAACAGAATATCCATAACCTCGGAAGATAGTGCGGCAAATATACAAATCAGTTACCTCTCCTGTATCAAGGTCCTCCTCATACGACAACGCAAAACCAAAAACATGCAACATGCGATTAACAAACCATAACAAACCTGTATCGATAAACTCCCTCATCGGAACTTTAACTAGAGGGTGCTTACTGTCAGGCCGAGCGTCTTTAATCCTAACTTCCTTCATCACCATCTCCTCGTCTTAGGTACAATCTCCATTCCTGTATTGTATCTTTTAACTCTCGCAAATTAGCAATATCTCCTCCGCAATTCAACACAAAATTACGCTCACCCTCCAACCTAAGTTTGTACTCCTTAATACACTCCGCTTCACTAGCTGTTTTATCCTCTCCTAGCATCCGGGAAATTTCACCAAGGTTAAATAGCCCAACTCGGCAATACCCCCGAGCCGCATCCCTTAACTTTACTAGTTGTTTCTGTTCGTCTGTTTTAATTCCATAAACCTTAAAAGCTAACTCCGGGTCTATCTTCGACAACGCCTGTCCAACAGCATCACTATATTCTCTATAAGATTTAGAAGTTACATCCCACCAATCTCCGTATACGTATAAATGATGTCCTAAATTAATAGTGGCATACTCTGTTGGCGACAGCTTACGAAAAACTATTAAAGGCAGATCAGCATCCAAGCGAGCAACACCTAAAGTATAAGCTCTTCGATTAAGCCAATCCATCAAATCAGTATATAACTTTGGGTGGTCATTTTCCCATTCTCGAATATCATTATGCGTAAAACCCTCCTTATCTTTTACAAAAAAGTACTCCTGTCCGGTGAAAAGAAATTTCCAACCCAACTCCCGAAAAAAAGTCTTACTCCAAATATTTACCAAGAAGTTCTCCGCGGCCCAGTATTTACCTATAATACCAGCCAAAGCCCTTATCGTAAGCCAACTTTGGGGTAAAGACATACCCTGGCAGTGGTTTCGTTTTGCGTTAGTCATCTATAGAATCTAATATCTTCTCTAAATCCCGTACTATTTCTTTAGAATCTAATAGAGAAAGATCCTTCTTTGCCGCAATAACCTTAGCCGGGCGCCTCACACTTCTCGCGGAATTAAGAGTGAGATATTTATCGTAAAGACCGCTAAGACCCAAAAGCTGTGACTCAGTCTCCAAACGCCCCTCTCGGATAGCTTTTGCTATATTTTCCTCTCCTTTCTTATAATAATTAGCCGTAATGTATCGAACAGGAATCTTATTTAAATCAAACTCCCCTTCATCTAAAAGTTTATTGGCCAAAATACGTGCCCTAGTCCTGATAGACCCCCACGGACGATTTTGACACGAAGCCTGTAACGCTATCCTCTGTTCCTCTGACATACCGGCCCTGTACCTCGTAATAATTTCTACGTCTTCCGCATATGTATAATTTGGAGAAAAAGCCCTCTTACGCACACGACCTAGAGGGTCGCATAAATAGCGTAAAACATTTTTCTTTTGAGCCTTCACTACTTTAATTTGTCTCTTCTGTACGTCTACCTCACGTTTATTCCACTCTTTTACACTAAGTTGTTCTAGCCCGTGAGCATAAGAAATCTCCTCCTTAACATCCTCCGGTAACTGCGGAAGTCCAAATATCGCCCGAGAGGGTGTGGACACCCCGTGTAACTCCTGCAGCCAGGTTGGACAAAAATCTTGATCGATAAACCGCCTGAAAGAAACTCCTGTAGGTAATTCACGTGCGAGAATAACTCGTATTTCTTTTAGCTCAACTATATCAATATACTTCGAAAGCATGTTAGAACACGGTATAAACTGAACCAAGTCTTTCAACGGAAAAACTTTATACTCGTACCCTACTAGACGCCGCGGAGACCCCACAAACGCGGTGTTATCTTTCTGTATGTCCTCTAATAAAATAGAAATGCCGTCCGAAAATCCAACAAAAGCTTCATCGCGTATATATACCACGATAGCAAGGACATACGCATCTATCCCTTTCCGCTTTAAAGCAAAGAATAAGGGCTTAGGCCTACGCCCTTGAGGTTTTAGCTCACTCCTCGACTTGGGCCTACGCCCTTGAGGTTTTAACTCACCCCCCGACTTACGCCCAACACCTAATATTTCTTTCCTTAACGTTTCTTTTATTTTAAGGGGGGTACTAAAAGATTTCTCCACGGGCTCGAAAACTTTAAGGTCAAAATCTCGAATTAAACCTACCGTATCCCTAAAAGCAGCATAGTCAAACAATAGATTTTCAGTCCAATGTTCAGTAACAATAGAACTTCGCTCCGATAATATAAACCCAGTAAGGTCACTCTGGTCAACTTCAGGCTGTAGATATTTCTTTAGCGTACCTGTGTACATAAAATCTTTAAACCCCTCTGTTAAATAACGACAAAATAGATCTAACGTACCTCTTATAACTTGCTGAAGGGAATTCCGAGAATCTGTTAGGCGTACTAAGGTGGCGCGGGCTTCTCGCATCTCAGGTTGCGCACTATTAGAACCCGTAACCAAATCTTGTAATCTATAAATTTGAGCAGTTAGGTCTTTCTCGCGGGCACGGGCCTCAAAAAGACCTAAACCACCAGTACGCATATCTTGTAAGAGCTTAAGACACACAACACTAGCATCATTTTTCATATCGCGAATAACTAAAATAGGAAAAATTGTAATTAAATTGGGATTGTACGCAGTTGTCATACGCATCTTCAAATACTTCAACACATTTATAGAGATCAACGAATTCTTATAATGAGTTACATCCGGCTTATATATCTTAATACCAAAATCAACAGGTTTAGGAATACTTACTGTTGAAAAATTACGGTCCTGTTTACCGTAAATACTAACAACATGCTCCTCCCGACGCTTACGCTCCCCCATAATCTCAGCAATTAAAGATTCCGTCATATCCAACAAAAGAAGGTCTGACAAGAAAAACCACTCACGTAATGATTGGGGTTCTCCACTCTGAACATCTGCATACTCTGTATAATATACCTTTTTTAATTTTTTCGCGTAATCACATACGCGCCTAATACTTGAAGGTAAATCATCTTTATTACTAGCAACCCACAGGTAACCCCGAGAAGGGATGGCAATAATACCCTGGTCAAAATACAAACTCGAGAAAGACTCTAAATGTAAAGCAGCTTGATTTAAAGACGATGTACCACACGTAGGCACCTTCTCCTGAAGTATTTTATATAACCTCCCCAATAAGTGAGATGCAGTATTAACTCCAGAATAAACCTCCCCAAAAAGAGCGCGGGAAGTCAACTCACTTAAAAAGCCCAAAGCCGACGAACGGCGCTTAAAAATCTCCCAACCCTGTTGTGCATAAGCGTCCCCTGGACAATCCGAAAGATTCATACGGTCCCCAGGACTAAACTCACGCGTGAAGAATTTGTGAAACGCTGTATCCTGTAAGTCCATCCCCGTCTCACCCGCCCACTGTAAAATACCTAATGAACAGTAAGCCCGAACCAACATCAATTGAACGCCCTCATACAGCATTTGGCTAAAAGACTTAGCCGCGGTTAAAAGAAGACTACCTAAAAACGTGATGCAGGCCACAAAATCATAATAAGAATATTGCGATAGAAAATTCTGTTCCTCTACATTCAAGGAAGAAGATTTACCTTGCATGTCCACCCAATATAGATAAGCATAATAGGGAAGAGCCTTGTCCAAAAAGAAAAATCTATAGATCAGCGCTACAGGAATAAACTTAAACTCAGTATTAAACTGTGACCCATCCTCCACAAACCTCGTAGTTAACGCAGTCAACTCAATCTCGGGGTCCACTTCTAAACAAAATGAGTAGCTTGACACCCCAGAAGACAACACATCAACTCCGGAAGACTGCACACTGAGCTGCACCTCTCCCTCAGAAGTACGACTCACACGCACATTATTCTGAGCAGGTAAACCCGAAATGCAATTAATCGCCCCTAATCCCTCAGCAGGGAGCCCCGGAAACTGTACAGACGAATACATAACCTGTGACAATAATGCCACGGCCCGCTTACGCATCCATAGATTCCAAATAGTCCCCCTCATCGCACAAAAGTTCGTTACGTCTCCATTAGTTGCCCTAATTGCACGCGTCAAAGACACAAAGAGTCGCTGACTAGTTGAAAGTCCAAACTTAAAATCTCTCCGGTCATCAAAGGATAGACGAGAGTATAAATAGGTATTAACTACCTCTGGAAGATAACGATATTCCTCTACATACGGGTATAAAGTGTCATAAACTGTAGGTAGCGTTGTACCTACGTTCAAAGAACACGCCCAAGACTCTAGAGTCACACTAGGACCACACGCCTGAAGCGCCGTAGGGGGAAACTGGGGGGTAGATGGCTTAGGGGCAGGGAAAGGTCTCCCATCGACAATGCCTCCCTCAGACAAGTCCTCTGAGTTATCCCAGTCCATCTGTAGAGCAGAAAGAGCATCCTCTGGGATAGAAGTGTCAAACGCGGCTTCGCCGAGGATAGAAGCATCACCACTCGACAGAGGGTCTAATATTTGTAGGTTTTCATCTGACATGTCAGGATTAGTAGGCATATGTAGTCTCCTTTAGGGTTGAAATGCCCTTTTTTTAGGACAAAATACATAAAAATGATGTATCCGAAAAATTATATTAGTGCAAGACTTATTTGAAGTGTAACGCAAAAAAAGGGCTAATTTAATCTTACTTTGAGTTTTTTTTTGGCACGTTTTTTGGAAAGTCCTGTTAGAAGATCCAACATAATCTTACAGGGGTAAAATGCCCACAAGCAAAAACTTAGCCTAAAAAACACATAAAACACAAGCAAAAAGAATCCAAAAAAGAGGGACTAAGAAAGAGATAAATAATCTTAGAGACGTAAATGGCACAAGTAAGAGACCGAAAACGCTTAGAAATTTAAAAAGTGCCGCTAAGATTTTATTGTCACCCAATAATCGGAGAAAAACTAAGGGCTAAAGATACTTGCAAGCCGCACCTAAAAAGACTTTAGTCCCCCTCTAAAAGAACAAAAAGGGCTAAGACCCCCCTCAAACACTCTTACCGCTTCTCAGTAAGGAGGTAAGGAATGCTCTTCCTATTTTTTGAGCGAATACAAAAAATATGTAAGAGAATGAGAAATGTAATAGCATTCTAACTACGCAGAACTATTGAATTAATGAAGTAGGGCAGAAAAACTCCGGAAGGTATTTTCAAAAAGGTTGCCTGGCCAGGATTCGTACCCCTGCGCGTTTTTTGGGTTTTTTGAATTTTTTTTTTCAAATCGGATTTCAGAACTGCAACGCGTCTATACCCGATTGAATATAGTAACAACAAAGCGCCCTCTAGCACATAAATTACACACAAATTATACTATATAAAGCCACCCGATAATATCGTATTTGCTATCTAAGAAAACAACACCCTTTTTAACCCCTAAACGCGTACCAAGAGTGTTTCCTGGCCAGGAGGGTTTCTTCTTTTTACTCCCCGGAATATTATTTCCCAACTACTCTAAGATAAATTACCTGCCTCCCCTTTTTTATTATATATTTCTACTCCTTAGGAGATAATATATATAATAAATAAAGGGCAAGGGCTAACTAAAAAAGAGGGGTTTAATTCTGTTATATGTATGACTCCATATAGCCCAATCCTTTTAGTCCCTTTAAGCATATTCAATACCCTTCAAAACTACCACATACTCTAATCATTAAGCCCAATTAACCTAATTCTCTTCAAAAAGAACAAACCCCATCTTTAGGGGGGCTGTGGGGCCTTTATTTTTTAGTTATTTTTTAGTGTGCTGCAAAATTAAACTTTAAGTACATTGCCGGAATGTAAGAAGACTAAGTTTAGCCTTTAATTGTAAGATGATTCCATATTTTCCAGATTTGATACATATCGTATGTGCATCGTACTGACGATATAGGCCTAGACATGTCTTAATATTTCACAGTGTACTTTAATGGTCTGACCACAGCTTCTCAAGCCTCTCTATCGTCTGTTTGAGGAACAAACTCCAGCGAAGTCCTTGTATTCCAAAGTATACAAATGTAGCGAAAGATACGATAAGGGCAAGTAGTGCTACAGGTATAGCCACGGGCACATCCAATCTCTTCCTCCCCGAAACATTCA
>Ga0307380_10007206_pt1 | contig 14488 bp, 14 predicted proteins | sample UN3MG_FD_202239 | JGI IMG/M metagenome (GOLD analysis project Ga0307380, IMG submission 202239) | Soil microbial communities from Risofladan, Vaasa, Finland - UN-3 | ecosystem: Environmental > Terrestrial > Soil > Coastal area > Acid sulfate soil | place: Finland: Risofladan, Vaasa | collected... | reverse complement strand
TTAAGAAATAAATTCTCTGAATCAAACATGCCTCAAGAAAATGAACGCGGAATATTTAGAGGTGAAGGTGATGAACCATTAGATATCGTAGGTGATGATGTAAAAGAAGAATTGATAAAAAGATGTGCAGAACTGGTAATTGAAGGAAATGAAAAAATTGAAAAACTTAATGTTCTAAATGATTGGGGAGCGAATTTTAAATATTTGGAAGAAAAAGATGGACAATTTTTTGAGAGTTTTTCATTTAAAGAAAGAGCTTCTGGTCCGTATTGGATAAATATGATAAATCTTGCCATGATATTTCCATTTTTAATATCTGCAATTTTGGATTCAGTATTTTCTCATAGACGAAAGGACGAAAATGACCACAGTGCCACAAAAGGCGGTCTTATTTTTATGGTGATAGGATTGGCATCACTTCTTGTTGGTCTTTCAATTATTGGAATTGGATTCTATAATGCTGCTGCACCTTTTTTGAATTAGAATTAGTCAAACTCTGAGAGGATAAACCCAAAAAACTTCTAGAACTATCTCAGAACCACTGTTTTGGTTTAGATATTCAACCTAAATATTTCAGAATTTGACATTATTAGGAAGTTTGAATCGGATGGTATGCTATGTTCATCTAATGGGCATGAAAGACTTTGGATACAATTAACCATTTTCCATCTTCTTTGAATAAAGTAAATTGATCTGTAAAATGATGATCAAGCCATTTTGTAGTTTCAATTTTGGCAGTTGCAATAGTATTAACAACATCAATGCTTATGTTTTCCACATGAAGTTCAGGCGAGTCAGGATTTTCTGCAACAAAATCATATAGAACTTGAATTGGTACTGCAAGAAGATCCCCATCAAAATATCCATGCATAGTGGCATTTTCTCTAAATACCTGTTTCATAATAGATGCATCACCTTTTTTGCCACCTTCGATGTAAGTTTCTATAACGGAAGAAATTGCTTTAATGTCTTCTGCATACTGTTGAATAATTTTATCTTGCATTAGTGGTTCCTCTAATTAAGAAATGGTTATTATTCCTTTCATTCACTTTTGTTCTTAAAAATAATTTCAAATCCCATGAGGGGATTTACGAAATCAGTTTAACGCCCCAAAGATTTGAATCTACCAAGACTTGGTGCAAAACTACCCATTAGATGGACCTGATTAAATTCTCATGAGGTAATTTGCTACTTTAGTTCAATACCCTCTCGAGTGAATCTGTTACGGTTCACTAACATAAGTCAAACTCTGAAACATAAAAATTCAAAAAAATTATCATAGCCACTGATTTGATTATTAAATTCAAGCTGATTGTTTTTGAATTTGACTTGTTGGAAATATAAAAAACATTATTATTTTATTGGTTTAAAAAAGACTTAAGTAAGAAGTATTTTTTAAAAAGATAATGAGCAGATCTTATACTAGGACCAGTGTAATTGTTCTTATTTTGATTGTATTTGTAGCTGGGATTGGAACCGCATATGCTGGAATATCTTTACCTACAATTACCTTGGGGGGAAATGTCGACGTTATTGGAAATTTGGATATGACAAATGGGAAAATATCAAACCTTGCTGATCCTACCAATCCTACAGATGCCGTCAGCCTAAATTCAATTAAAACTTATGAAATTATAACATCCACCGTCTTTATTAGTTCAGGAGCAACAGATACTGCTCAACCTTCTTGCTTGGCAGGGGACATAGCAACTGGTGGTGGATTTTTTACAACTTTGAATGATCAACCCAGGTATGTTCTTCGTAGTTTTGCAAGTCCATTAAATACCCCTCCACCAACATCATGGATTGTAACAATACACAATCCTGGACCAAATAATTTAGCATTTAATGGGTATGTAGTTTGTTTGGATGTAACCCCTTCGCCACCAGTCTAAAATTTTTCTCGGTTTCAATCTCCTCAAAAAATAATCTGATTTTAAAAATCAAATTTAAAAACAAAAAACTTCTAAAACCATCTCAGAACCACTGGTCTAAATTATGACTTTTTTTCTCTATTGCTTTTTTGAGTCTATTCAAGGAAGATTGAATTCTATCTTCTGAAAAACTTCTCTCTTTAACTAAATAGTTTGCAATTCCCTCATAATCTACTGGCTCAAAAATAATCTCATCTACATCAGCTACCTGTGGATGCAGAAAAATCTCTCTAATTTGTGGATAGTCAATTTTTTCTAATTGCTCTTGAATTTGTGGAATGTCTTCTAGTCTTGAATATTGTTTTATCATTTTTAATGCAGTCTTGGGACCGACTCGCTCAAACCCATCTGGATTAAAGTCAGTTCCAATTAAAATTCCAATATCAACTAGCTGCTCTTTTGTAACTTGAAGCGCCTCTAGTGTTTTTACGCTCTCTATGATTTCAGGTTCTATCTCAATGTAGGTATTCCTATTTGGAATCTTTCGCCTTCCGCTATTTGTAAAATTCCTAACCAATCTTTTTGCACCAAGTAAAATAGAATCAAAGTCCTGACTGGCAGATGCATATGCTTGTCCTGTGTTTGTCAAGTGCGCTGCTGTGGCCTCACCCTCTGATGGTGCCTCGATATAGGGAATCCCAAAGTGTCCCAAAAGCTGTTTTGATTCTTTTACCATCCCATCTTTCATGCTAGTTGTCTGCTGGGCATATTTTCTTACATCCTCCATATCTCCTGCGGCAAGTGCTTTTTCGTATTTCACTGTAGCATCCTTTTTGATTTGTCTTCTCCTCTCAATCTCTGCTGTTTTTAATGATGGTGGCTTTCCATCAAAAACCCACACTGGTTTTATCCCTAAAGATAAAAAATTGATATTTCTATAAAGTAAACCACTAAGATGACTAGTTATCCTGCCTTCAGAATCAGTCAATTGCATTCCATCCGGACCTCTGATGCTTGCTAAAAATTGGTAAATTGCATTATATGCATCAATTGCGATCACCTTGTTTGAAAATGATTCTAACTTTGTTTTCTCTCGAATTACAAGTGACTTTAGATTTAATCCCATTGTGATTTATATTTTTTTTGCTGTTTTGTATTTATCTTTTCCAAAGTATAAAGCAAAATCAATATGTGCAATTAATTTCCTAAACACATGAAGACTTGGTTTTTTTGGGCAGGAATAAGCTTCATTATTGGCGGAATCATTAGCCTTGCTTTGAACCTGGGAGTACAAGAAAGTCTTAGTAATCTGGAGGATTTGACAGGATATGCTATTGGCTGGATAGCAGTGGGTATTATCCTAGTTGTAATCCACTTTGTAAAAAGCAAAAAGGTGCCATCTTGAAGGAACTAGAGATATCACCTGAACTTCAAGAGAAAATTTACGATCTTAAAGGAGACAATAATGGAAATATCTTAAAAATCACCACCTATTTTCCGCTAAAACCTACAGAACAACAAGAAATTTTGAAATCTTTTAAAAAAATTAAAGATCCCAAGGTGGATTTTAAATCTATTTTTTCAGATAATGTCTCAGAACAAGAGTGGATAAACACAAAGGAGCAAATTAAAAAAAAATTTCAAGACGAGTTGATGGATATCAATTAAATTTTCATTCTAGTTGCCTTGGAGTTTCTAATCTTACACACAACTGTTTTCTTTATTATGGTGAAAATTTTAAGAAAAATGCCAGGTTAGCCAAGTGGTACGGCGGCCGTCTCGAAAACGGCTACGCGCAAGCGTGCAGGGGCTCGAATCCCTTACCTGGCGTACTCATACCATCATACTGTTGAAATTATTTTTCCGGAAGGATAATGAAAAAATATTTCAAACTAATAGTTCGTTTTAAATGAAAACCAATCTTTTGTTTTTTATTTTGACCAAACTTGTCCTTATAAGACGATATTAGTCAAAAAGGATCACTTGAAAATTTCCTACCTAGTAATAATATCTGTTGTATTGAGTATTTCTCTACCTTCTGTTTACGGTCAAGACGAATCAAGATCCAATATCCTATTAAATTTTGATTTCATCAATCCTGAGGAAAACCAAATCCAAGAACACATTGACTACAAGATCACAGTTTCAGAAAATGGAGTTGATGTGTTTGGACCAAGCCTGCTAACCCATTCTACTACTGGGGAAGTTACAATTCCATTATCGCTTAAGGAAAGACAAGAATATGATGTCCTAATTGAAGTACACGGAATTCTTTTTCATTCAATTCCTTTTGATGTTGCTTCTTTTAGTCTTGTAATTCCAGATGAAAACTCTCAAAGGCAATTTACAGAGAAAAAAACCTTGAAAATCTATTTAGCGATCAACAAAGATCCTCTAAATGAAAAAGTAATTCCACAGTGGGTAAAAACAAATGCGGGATGGTGGACAAATGGTGACATTGATGATAAATCATTCATTCAGGGAATACAGTATTTAATGAAAGAGAAAATTATTGACATGCCAAAATTACCTTACCCTGCATCGTGGATGGACAAAAACATTCCTTTATGGGTAAAAAACAACGCGAGTTGGTGGGCAGATGATTTAATTCCTGAGGAGGAGTTTATCAAAGGAATAAAATATCTTGTAGAGAAAGGAATAATTCAAGTTTAGATTTAGAATTTATTTCTAGGGGGAGATGTTTTTCAATAAACAGACTCACAGAATGGGCAAACCGTGGAATCCCCATTAGATCTTAGAGGCACCATTACTTTATTTTTTACACAGTTTGGACAATTGGTGAATCCACTCATAGATTAATGATAAAATGAAATTATTTAGTTTCTTGTCCGTATTGATATTTTCAGACTGTAATTTGATTTTTTTGGAAGACAACCAATTGAAAAACGTCTTGGATTCCTGGTTAAAGTGGGCAGTTCTATTCTGTTGTTCAATTATGATAATGTCTAGAGGTATTTTGAAACAAGTGCACTGTTTTTTAGAATTGCAGAATTTGTATTATTTTGAAAAAAAAGAAAGTAAGAACTAAATTCCTAATTTCAATAATCTTTTAATTTGAGTTTGGTTACTTTTTAGCTTGAACCATCACAGGCAAGACTACAAGATCCATCATTGCAGTTATTGGCTGTACCATCATCGCAAGTATCTGGTGCTGTTGTTACTCCATCACCGCAAAATAGTATTACTGACAACTATTACTTTTCTCAACTCGTAACACTAGTAGACAAAGAAGCAATTATGCTGTCTAGATGCAATAATACAATATGACACTTTAAAGTAAGATCTGTTTTCTAATCTATTATCTGAAAAATCTATTACGAAATTCAATTATCTTGTTTACTAACTTATGGATATCCAGATTTAGCTCTGTGGTTAGTAGAACTATCTCTTCCTCACCCAAAGGAATTGTAATTTGGTTTATTTCATCATAATGAGCCATTGCAAACTTTGGTTTTTTGCTATTAAAGTTCATTTGGTTACGCGAGCTTCGTATTTTTAGAGCTTCGGACAATGAGAATTTGATTTCTGCTTCTTTAAATTGATCAAGAACTCCATTTCTGAACTTTGCCTTTAATTGTCCATCATATATTGCAACAAATCTAATCTTTGTATCAAATCGTAGAATTTCATCTAAGAATTCTGTATAATTTACTTGATTTTTTAGCTCCGACATTCTACCGCTCATATTGTAACATTAGAAATGTTACTTAAACTTGATCGCAAAAATTGTGCGTAAAGGAATTAATGATAAAAATATGGCAAATATTTTGTTGTAATTGAATTTTTCATTTGTAGGTTAAACCCTGTGAGTTCTGATACTTTCTTGGAACAAGAACAATTATCAAAACATTCCAGTCCTTATTGATTGGAGATTAACTCACTTTAGAAAACCACCAACTTTCCTCTATTTTTATCAACTAAATTAATTCTAGGATGTAAGGGTAGATAATCTAGGTTTTACCTACAAAAGTGCATTAAGATAAAATTTTCTAAATTCACTATTGACTTTCAATTATTCAAAGGGATTGCCTTTTTATTGATAATTGATAAAAAGTGAAAGATTTCATAGAGTTCATGACTAAAGGAGAATCTATTGGTTGATGATTCCAACGTTTATGAAAAAGAATTAGATTTTTTCAGTAAATATCTCTCGGTTTGGGTAGCTGTTTGCATTATTGTAGGAACTATCATTGGATATTATTTTCCAGGATTATCTGATTCCCTAGCGGAGTTAGAGTATGCGAATGTCTCAATTCCAATTGCAATAGTTTTACTTTTGATGATGTATCCCATCATGCTCAAAGTGAAATTCACAGAATTGGTAAGAATTAGAAAAAATGCAAAGCCCATTTTGTTCACCACAATCGTTAATTGGGGAATTGCTCCATTCTCCATGGCATTGATGGCATGGGTTTTCATGCATTTAGTTTTTCCAGATTTTATTTCTGAAACTTTACAAAATGAATACGTAATAGGCCTGATAATTTATGGCATAGCACCATGCACTGCAATGACTCTTGTTTGGACATACCTCGCTAAAGCAAATCTTAGCTGTGCATTAATCCAAGTCACAATTAATGATCTGTTAATTTTAGTTTTGTTTGCACCAATAGGAATGTTACTTTTAGGTATGACGACAGGATTTTCAGTTCCATTTGACACATTATTTTTCTCTGTTTTATTTTATGTTGCAACACCATTAGGATTTGCAGCAATCACAAGACAAGTTATCATCAAGAAAAAAGGTGAAAAATGGCTTGAGCAGAAATTCATTACAAATATAGAAAAAATTACACCAATTGGGCTTTTGATAACTTTAGTGTTGATTTTTATTTTTCAAGGAAATGCAATCATTGAAAATCCCTTACACATAGCATTAATTGCAATACCCATTGTATTTCAAACGTATCTTCTATTTGCAATAGGTTATTTTGGAACAAAGAAGCTTCGAATCCCCTATGCAGAATCTGCACCATCTGCATTTGTTGGAGCAAGTAACTTTTTTGAGTTGGCAATAGCAGTTGCAATAGTTCTTTTTGGAGTCCATTCAGGAGTGACTCTAGCAGTGGTTGTCGGAGTACTAGTAGAAGTGCCTGTAATGCTATCACTAGTCAAAATCATGAATGCAAAGAAATCAAAATTCAAGTTTGGTAAGACTACTTGATTACTAGTATGGGAACCTTTGAACTGTGCACTATTGTGTTTGATACACTACCAAGAAGCATTTGTTTTATTGTGCCTCGTCCTCTTCCACCTATCACAATAAGATCAAATTTACCTTTTTGAGCAAAATCAATAATCTCTTTTGCTTCATGTCCAAATACAATTTCCTTTTTGAATTTAATAGAGTTTTTTGTTACTTGACTTTTTGCAGTAGCAAGAAATTTCTCCACTTTTTTTAACTCGCTTTGTGTTTGTGGGATGTAAATCATATTTGGATTATCAAAAGCTGTATGCAAAACAAATAAGGCAGTTATTGCGGAATCACACTTTTTTGCAAGGAAAATTGCCTTGGTTAGTGCTTTAAACGAGTTCTTTGAGCCATCCATAGGAACAAGAATTGTTTTGATTTTTTCCATGAATAATTTCTATGATTGAGACTTAAAACTTAATTGAAATCTTTATAGTCCAACAAATCATACCATCGTCTCTCGTTAGTCTCTCTGGAAAAATCACGCACAAAAGGGGGGGATACTATTTTTACTGACAGTCGATAAACTCGTTAACGTGTGGGGTGTCAAACCTTTTTAGCTCAGCCCTTACCTGGCGCTCATAACTTCATACTATGGGAATTATATTATTACAGACGCTGGAATTTATTCGGTAAAGTTTAGAGTAAACAGAATGTAAATTTTGAAATTATTTTTTGGGAAGGATGATAATTAATCTGTTTTTGAAACCTCATAGATTATCTCTACTTGAATTAATCTACAATCATCGGGAGCACAATCTGCGACTTGAATTGGATCGAAAGATACAAGGGCCACATAAGAAAAAATAGAACTTTGATCAAAAACTTGATGTAAACTACTAATGTCGGTAGTAGAAAACACTTGGGAAAGTGATGTTTGTGTTGAGTTGGTAAGTGTTGCCATAGTATTAGCATTTGATCCATATTGCTTGTAAAGTGTACAAGTCACAGAAATAGATACATCGGAATCGTTTTCCCAAACTCTGCAGCTAAACTCTTTCAATATTGCTCCATGAGGAATTCCATAAACAGGGGAAATGGCTGCGGCATACCCTCCTATTTCTAAAATATTTCGCCAATCTCTTAAATCGATATAGGTGCGTTTAGTCTCATATCCATCTAGAGGTAGAAAGGAATTGCCTTTCAGAATTAATTTCCTTGTTTGATTTGTTGAATAGGTGTAATCTCCTTCTACTTTCAAATCTGCACCCTCTACAGACAATGTATCATTTCCTCTTAGAACTATTCTTGCATCAAAATCAGTTCCTGTAATATCATTTTGAAAATCAATGTATGGTGTTTTACCATTCCCTGTTAATTCAATGCCAACATTTCCTGCAGCATCTGAACCTGTCAATTGAATTCCTTGCTTGTTTGGAGTAAAATCACTTCCACCACCTACAACATGTAGTGCAGAATCTGCTTGAGAAATTCCAACTCCCAACTTTCCATCAACCTTGAGGTCATCAGAAATCTCAAACTCGTCATTGCCGTTATTCCATCTGATAAATTCTCCATTAGATGCTCCATCTTCATAAAATCCAATACCTCTGGTTAATTCTGTATTTCCCAAAAAAATATCATTTCCAACCTCTAGTGTATCACTTACAAAAAGATCCTCATTACTGTCAATCTGGGAGTTTGCAGGAGACTCTACTCCAATTCGATTATAATCCACGGAATTTGGGTCTGAATCACCTACAATAATATTGTCAAAAGTTTTGATGTAACCTTCCACAGTCAAGTCCTCGGTGATTAGTACGTAACCAGAAAGTGTAATTGTAATCACAGCAGAAGCTGTTCCAACTCCAACTGAAATTAATACGATAAACAATACAAGATATGGTGTTCTAGTTAGTTGTTTCTTCCACTCCATTGCCCAAGCTTGCTATTGGTTTGACTTACTTAAGATTAATCATAATTTCACACATTGACTTTAGTTATGGTGCATTTTTCATGCCTATGTGGGGGGATTGTCTTTTTACTAACAGTTGATAAACTCGTTAACACTTTAAAATTAATTTGATTAAGCGATTGACATGTTCTATTATTACAATGAATACATTGATTTTTCAAAAAGAGCCAATGTGCTACGCATGAATTTTGAAAGGGCGTTGGAATAATTGAGCAAGTCCCTTACCTGGCGTATGAATTTCCTACACTCATACTTTTGGAATTGTCGGTGCTGAAGTATATCTGGTAAAGTTGAGAGCAAACTTAGATTAAACTCTCTCTTATTTTCTAAAACCTAAATTTAGTGCGCCAAACATGTAACTAAACATCTAGGCTTTTTCCACAGAATAGTATTAAAGTAATATTTGAAGAATAATTTAATGTCTATAACAACAAAAAAATTGACTTCTTTAACCGCAACTACTTTCTTTGCACTTCTTCTGAGCATATCATTTGGAAATCAAGATGCATTTGCACAAACATATCCTGACTTTACATCCATAGCTGATCTAACCTTAAACGGAGATACTGCACAAGTTTCTCCCGTATTGAGACTGGTTCCAGCTATAACGGGTCAAGTTGGAAGTGCTTTCTATGACACCCCTGTCAAAATCGATTCATTTGAAACAGTATTTGAATTTGAACTATCTGACTTAGCAGTCAGTGATGGTGACGATGATGGTGCTGATGGAATTGTGTTTGTGGTTCAAAATGATGCCGCAACTGATAATGCATTAGGATCTGCTGGATCTGCCATCGGATATGGTGGAATTTCTAACAGCGTTGGAGTTGTATTTGATCATTGGATAAATAATAGTCCAGAAACAACAGAAAATATTTCGATTGTATCTGGCGGTATTATTACAACCCATCTGGCAGAAGTACCTTTTAATTTCAATACAGATACAACATACACAGTTTGGATAGAGTATGACGGTACAACCTTGGAGGTATTTATCTCTGACACTGCTACCAAAGGTGCAGCAATCTTAAGTTATATCATTGATATCCCAAGTGAAGTTGGTTCGGATACTGCATATGCAGGATTTACAGCTGCTACAGGAGGCGCCGTTGGAAATCATGATATCTTGAATTGGAATTTCTTAGTTGATCAACCAGTTGCAGGAGAACTCTTGTCACTTGATACATCAGCACTAATGATTGGCGGATTAGCATCAAGTGCAGTATGGATGATCCCAACCCTTGCAGGAATCGCAGGTGCAGGATTGTATCTAGTAAAATTTCGAACAAACAAAGAGTAAAACCTCTTCTTCTTATTTTTTATTCTAAACTCTACAACATAATTTCATATTTTCTTTGGGTCACCTAATGGAAATGGATTAATCATAAGATGCAGGTGCTGGAATTTACCTGGTAAAGTTTAGAGGATACAAAGAATAAATTTTTACAAATGTAATTTTTAGTTGTTTTGCATAGCCTTAAGTCCCCACAAACTATGAAAAGTTATGTCAAAAATTACAATCGATGCTATGAAAGATGGTCCTTGTATAGTCAAAGTGGATGGAGAGCGAGTAGCTGCTCTTTGTAGATGCAATTCATCAGCAAACAAACCTCACTGTGATGGCTCTCATGCAAAATCAGGATTCAAAGCTGACGAAGCACATATTGATGTTTGATTAAAATCAATATCAAATGATTGAACATTTTTTATTCTATTTTTTTGGTTTTTGTAAATAATTTCTTCTAGACATACTTTCGTTATAACGCAAGACATGGCACAGTTTTTACGCCTAGGGGAGGGGCTTTCCCTTTTTCCTGACAGTCGATAAACTCATCAACACTTCAGGGTCTCAAACCAATTTAGCTATTCTCTTACCTGGCGTATGAATTTCCTATACTCATACTTTTGGAATTGTCGGTGCTTGAATTTACCTGATAAAGTTTAGAGCAAAATAATTTCAAATTAACTAGGAAAATAAAAAGAAAATATCAGTGTATAAAATTACCCTGACTGTGAGGAATACACTCTTGTTTGATTTCTCCAAAATCCCCCACTAAACAACCACACATTAATTTCATGGGTGGCTCGTTAAACGTTGATTTGCTCATATGGTAGGCTTGCAAAATTTACTTAAAACATTAACGTAGAAATTATTCTGTGGATTAGTAGGACTTTTGATGCCTGAAAAGGGGGGACACTATTTTTACTGACAGTCGATAAACTCGCCAACACCTGAGGATGTCAAACCAAAAGTTTGGGTACCTTGGAGGGATTTTGAAATTCTTTTTTGAGAATTAAATAAAAAAGATAATGGGTTTATTTGACTCCAATTATACAACCACTATCAATGAAAGTAAAGATTATGGTAATTACATTGTTTTTGGTAACGATGGGAATGTTTACAAACCCTACTTTTGCACAACAATTTGAAGAACCAAATTATACCATACGTGGAGGAGAAGTTTTAGGTTTTGAGATAGACTCAGAAAATACATCCCTAATAATACCAGTAGATATCCGAGCCAGAGGGGAATTAATCATAACATTACCAAGAAGTTTAATCGATGCAAAAATTGGTTCTGATGATAGTGAATTTATCATCTACATTGGCATCTCGAAACTTGACTCCTTTGATGAAATTAAAACATCATCTGATAGAACAATTACAATTCCAGTTAAAAGATCTAATCATGAAATTAAAATAATAGGTACACAGGTTTTGTCCCAAGTAATCACTGCACCAACTGTCCAACTACAAATAGAAAAAAAGATAGAAACAGAATTAAGATCAGAAATACCTGAAGGTAAAGCAAAACTGTTGATATTTTCTGATACTGAATGGTCAGGTGCACTTCAGGCCTCGGGTTTTGATTATATCGAAATAGTTGGTCAACGTGACAGAAGCATTATTTTTGAATGTGAACCATCCCTAATACGTGAGGGCGTTTTTGGTGCAAAAATTAAAAAAATAACAGAAGGAGGTTACTTGAAAATTGTTGCAATTCAGAATCAAAAAATTATGGCCCAAGAATCAACAGAAGAACAATTTGGAGAAGTACTCATTAATGGAAACTGTGCTTCTAGTTTTGCAACTGGCCCTGAAGGAGGAGGGTGTTTAATTGCAACTGCAACATATGGTTCAGAACTAGCACCACAAGTACAACAACTACGAGAATTAAGAGATAGTAAGTTACTGCAAACAGAATCAGGTTCAGCATTCATGAACACATTCAATGATTTCTATTATTCGTTTAGTCCAGTAATTGCCGATTATGAGCGTGAAAATCCACTATTCAAAGAAACTGTCAAGCTTACAATCACCCCAATGCTTTCTTCACTCTCTATTTTGAATAATATCAATATGGATTCTGAATGGGATGTTTTAGGATATGGGATAATCTTGATTTTGCTGAATATCGGAATGTATGTTGGAGTTCCAATTGCTGGAGTATATCTGGTAAAATTTAGAGTAAGAGATTAACTCTCTTTTTATTTTCAAAAGTTAAGTTTAGATTGTATAACGTGTAACAGATAATCTAGATTTTATCCACATAACAGTATTAAACAAATAATTTGTAAAAATGTTAGTGATTTTTAATAATTCTCAGAAACGGTTAGTGCCAATACTTGCATTATCAATGCTTATTCTGATTCCAGCAGGGGCTCAAAATGCGTTGGCAACAACTGTGATATTTCCAGACTTTTCATCAATAGTGGGTCTTACTTTATCTGGTGATGCAGCAGCCCCAGTTGATAATACCATTGATCCTGATGATGTTTTAAGATTGGTTCCAGCTACCACTAGTCAATCTGGAAGCGCATTCTCATCTACTAAAATAAATGCTGCTGACTTTAGTACAGAATTTCAATTTAGAATTACCAATCCTGGAGGAATATCTGACGGTATTGAGGTAGGTGCTGATGGCTTTGTTTTCGTCGTCCAACCAGTTTCAGCTTCAATAGGAGGCGCAGGTGGGGGTTTGGGCTATCAAGGCGTCACTCCAAGTGTTGGAGTAGAATTTGATACGTTCAAAAACGGATTTGATCCTGACACCAACCATATCGGTATTGATACTAATGGAAATGTAGGCACTAACAGTCAAGGTAGTAGCGTCTTTATTCCCCAAAGATTCGATGATGGAAGTTTGCAGAAAGTATGGATTGACTATGACGGCACTACATTGAATGTGTATATTTCACCCACTACGGTAAAACCAGGTTCACCAAATCTATCTAAAGTAATAGATATTGCAACAATTATTGGTGCTACTGATGCATTTGTAGGATTTACTGCAGGAACAGGTTCTGCATATGGCAATCACGACATTGTAAACTGGACCTATAATGATTCTTTTAATCCGGAACCAGAACCAACACCCGTAGCAGGAGAACTATTATCAATCAATACATCAGCACTAGTAATTGGCGGACTATCTAGTATGGTATGGATGGTACCAGCAGTAGCAGGGATTATCGGCGCTGGAGTATATTTGGTAAAGTTTAGAACAAACAGAGATTAAATTTTTCATTCTTTCAACCAATTAATTCGTAATCCTAGTGGAGATTACGAACAAATAGTACAATCCAACCTTTGAGGATATTCAGAATTTTCCTCAACGATTTTTGTTCATTAAAACAAACATAGCCTTATGTTGTTTCGAGAACAATAATTTCAAGTCCCAGCGCTACTTGCACCTGAGTAGATCTTTCCTTGCTGGGTTTCAACTTCATAATCCTAAAACTAGAAAAAGTATTAGATAACCTAGACTTTATCCACTGAATTGTAATATCCTGATAATCTGTAAAGTCAATGGTGATTTTTAATAATTCTCTTTTCAAAAGTGTATTCTTTTTTTCCTTACAAAAAGATTATTCTTAAATTTTGAATCAAATTAAATTCTTTTTGAATATTTACTTAGCTACACTACCAAAGCCTTAAATTCATATTTTGTAACAGAAGTTTACTAATGAACATGCATGTATTGGTTCTATTTTTAGGAATTATTATGATCTCTTCTACTATTAGTGTCTCCTCCAGTGAAGCATTTCTACCTGAAAACCTTCCTGATGCAAGTCAGGCACCTAATCATGTAAGAGTAATTGAGGGTGAAAATATTATAGCATATGCAAGACCACTTTACACATCACTTGATAATCCTTCTAATCATATAGTGCCCACTAGTAATCCGCATGATGGAGTAGCAAAATTAATCCTAACTAGGACAGATGGTACATTTGGTTGTAGTGGGACTTTAGCAGATGATAAAATACATGTCTTTACAGCAGCACACTGTGTAGCTGATGACTTTGGAAATTATATTTTAACATCAGGATCTGCAACATTTGACGGCAATTCTGAATATATCACAATACTCATAGACGCACCAAATTCTTTATCTCATCCTGATTATGATGGTGATTACATAAAAGGTAATGACATTGCAATTCTAAAACTTGTATCTGTTCCCCCTGGAGTTCCAGGAATTC
>Ga0307380_10007205_pt1 | contig 14489 bp, 8 predicted proteins | sample UN3MG_FD_202239 | JGI IMG/M metagenome (GOLD analysis project Ga0307380, IMG submission 202239) | Soil microbial communities from Risofladan, Vaasa, Finland - UN-3 | ecosystem: Environmental > Terrestrial > Soil > Coastal area > Acid sulfate soil | place: Finland: Risofladan, Vaasa | collected... | reverse complement strand
AGGATCGGCGTGGAGATGAGCTTGGTAGGGCCGGTGATCAGAGCATCGGCCTTCGGCTGCGGCATCGGCGTGTCGCCGTCGAGGCCCTGGTGCGGCCGTGCGACGTGGTAGTAGTCTTCGATGAACTCCCTCAACAGCCGCTGAAGATGGCCTCGTCCGAGCACGATCACATGGTCCAAAAGCCCCCGGCGTAGGGTTCCGACGAATCTCTCGACGAACGGATTCTGCCAGGGGCAGCGATAGGCCGTTCGCACCTCCTCGATGTCGCAGGAGTCGAGGAACTTCCGCACCCAGCCGCCATAGATGCCATCGCTGTCTCGAAAGAGGAACCGAGGTTGTTGGCCGTAAGGCATGGCTTCCCGCAGTTGCTGAATCACCCAGCGCATCGACGGGTTGGAGGTGATCGCGAAGTGAACGACTTTGCGGCGACCGTGGTCCAAGACCAAAAAGACATACAGCGTAGCGAATCGGATCGTGTTGACGGTGAAGAAGTCGATGGCCCAGGAGACGTCCATGTGATTCCGCAGGAACGGCAGCCAGGTGGTGGACTTACCTCGAGGGTTCCTGGGCTTGACCATGTACTTGCGGATCGTGTCCTCGCAGGGCGGGTCGTAGTGCAAGTTCAGCAACGTGAGGCGAATCACTTCCGCGCCCCAGAGAGGATTCTCGCGGCTGAGCTTCCGGATCAGCTCCTGCATCTCCTCGGAGATGGGAGGACGGCCTGCCTTGCGTCTGGACTTCCATCGCCAGTAGAGCTTGAACGCGCGGGTATGCCAGGCCTTGACCGTTGCTGGCTGCATCAACTGCGCGGCAGCCTGCCAGGGCACCCAGAGCTTGGACAAGACGACCCACAGGATCCGGAAGCCGCGAGAGAATCTGGGCTTGGGATGCTGCTCCTGCTCGATCCTACGCTTGCACATGCCCAACTGGCTCTCAGCGGCCAGTAGGCGAGCAGCCAGCGATGCACGGGTGCGAAAGAAGGCGCTGACGAAACGCAGCAGGTAACCAAGCAGCTCGCCAACGCATCCCAGGGCGTTCCAGGGCCCGCGAAGAAGGTCGATGGCGGAGTTCATACGCCTCGGATAGCAGATGAAGCCTCCGATGGCAACCTGTCGTAAGTCCTTATGCCACCAACGTGACGGGATTATTCGGGGGGACAGGCGTCCAGACCACCCCGCCGCCCTGGCGATTGTACTCCAGCAGGTTCTCGACAATGCCCGGCTTTATTGTCCCGCCCACGACCTGCGGGTCCCAGGGCTTCTCCAGCGGCCCGCTGGCCACGATGACATGGAACTTCTTCAGGAAGTCGACGGGGTAGTTGGCAGGGTCCGCCCCGGTCGGGTCCTTACGCATCGTCCCGTGGATATGGATGCCTTCCTTGCGGCACAGCTCCACGTACTCCGGCTTTGCCCAGACGTAGTAGCCCAGCAGCAGAACGTCGATCGGCGCCCGCTTGGGCTCGGCGGCCGCCGCCAATGGCGGGGCCAACGCCAGCGACAGCATCCCCGCTCCGACGGCCACGATCAGGATCAATGAACACTGGATCTTACTGCATTGCTTCATAACTGCTCCTCCGCGGCTCCTTGGTTCCTCAAAGGAGACTGTGCGTTGATTCTGACGGTTCCGGGGCAGACCTCAAGCAATTTGTCGCGTCGAGGACCGACATGACTCTCACGCCACGGAGAATGCTGCCCTCCGACTCGACTCTCCAGGCTTGAGCCATGGCAGTTCTTCTTGGTGGCCATTGCCGGCTGGATGAACCGGGAGCAGCAGCAGGTGATCGATTACCTGCGCGATGAGAACCGCATCTTGCGGTAGAAGCTGGGCCACAAGCGGATCATCCTCGACGACGCCCAGAGGCGCCGCCCCTACGCCGCGAGTCGTCAACTTGCCAGTGGGCGTCAAGGGCATCCCGGGCACAGAACGAGCCGTGGGAAGCAACCTGGCGGTCTTTGCCCGACCACGTAGGCCGACCACGATGGCCCAGCAACCGCACGATCGGCGAGGCGGCAGAGGCCAGCCGTGCCCGAGCCAGCTGGTAGGCCTGGGCCAGAACGATGGCCACGGAGTCGACCAGACGAAGCACAGTCGCGGATGACAGCAGAGCCATGGGACCCTCCAGGATCATTGGCAGGCCGAAATGATAGCGGATGGCTCTGCCACACGCAAGGCTGTCACAACATCCGCCCAAAACACAGCTTCCAGATGACATGGGGCCCGATGCACTGTCTGTTGGGCCACTACACCAGGAACAGGGCGCAAAGGTCGGCGGTCCGCTTCAGGGGGTTCTGGGCTCATCGGCGCGGGGGCCGGGGAGTCAGGTTGTAGACCTTGCCGGCGGTGTTGTGGTACGCTTCGAACTCCGCGATGCCGGGCCTGCCTCTGGCGGTCCGCAGAATGTGCAGGCGGACCTTGCGGACGGTCCGGGGGACGACAGGCGCGACGAAGCCCGCGCCGATCTCCATGCCGTTGAAGCAGCTTGCCCACCGCCCGGCTTTGTCGTCCCATCGCTCGATCGCATAGCGCTGCACGGCCGACGAGGGATCCTCCTGGACACGGAACTCGTTGATCGTCGTCGCCTCGGGGAAACTCAGCTCCAGCCATTGCGGCCCGCCGGCAGCGGCCCGCCAGGCCGTGACGGTGGAGCGATCGACGGCCCGGGCGGCCGTGTGGTCGCCGTCCTGCGACGATGCCGTTGCCCGCGCCTGCGGGGCGAGGTTCTTCGTGCCGCACGCCTTGTCGAGCTCTATCACACGGCAGTCGAGGAAGGACGACTTCTTGTCCTTCTCCGGGTCCATTACCCTCATCAGCGCCTCCCCCGGGGAGAGGTAGAAGCGGCACGCCCGCCATGTGGCCTCGTTCCAGTCCGTCGTGTTGATGATCTCGCAGCGAGGCAGCCCAATGGGACGTTTCGACTTGCCGTTCAGCACGCTCTGCTCCATGCGGATGCCCGTGCTGGGATGGCCGTCCGAGGCGTAGCAGCACAGCAGGAAGCCCGGCCCGTCGGTGTCGTGAAACAGGCAGCGGCGCATGTTCATGTTGTCGCAGTTGCCTTCGAAGTCGAAGGCCTCGCCGTCGCCGCTGCCCAGGCCGATGGAGACGAAGCCCCACTCGCTGTCCTCGAAGAGCCAGTCCTTGCAGCGGAAGAACATCGCCCCGGCCACCCCGTTGAACGACCGGAAGCCCCGCCCGATGTCGTGGGTCACGCAGTTCCGTACGGCCCCGCCGGCCACGCCGCGGATGCCCATCTGCCACTGGTAGCCCTCTTCGAAAAGACAGTCCTCGAACGTCAGGTTCCCGAAGTTGTACACGTACGACGCGTTCTTGTTGAAGTTGTCCGGGCTGTTGGTCCAGAAGCCAGAGGCCAGCCGCCGGAAGACGCAGTTCCTCACGGTGATGTCGCTCAGCACGATCCGGTTCTTGCGCTCGTGCGAGAACAGGCAGACGCCCAGGCCGATCTTCCTGCGGGGGTAGTCCTCGTAGTGCTGGTACAGCAGCGAGTCGTGGAAGTAGCAGTCCTCGATCCAGAGGTACTTGCGCGTCGGACACCCTTTGGAGTACTCCGCGTAGATACCGGTCATGCACCGGTTGAACTCGATTCCGACGATCCGGAACCCTCCCTGATCGACCAGGCGGATGCCGCACAGGTCCTTCCTGTAGTCCTGGCGGTCGATCGCGGGCCGGGGACCCTCGCCGTACGAGCCGATCACGATGGGCTCGGCCCGCGTGCCGTTGCCCTCCGGTCGAAGCTCCTCGTCCCAGCGGTCGCCGCACCGCAGCAGGATGCGGTCCCCGGGCGCAAAGGCGATCGAGGCCCGCTTGAGCGTCTTCCACGGGCCGCGTTTGCCCTGCAAGGCGGGCGAATCCCCCGTCCAGTTGTCGTTGCCCTGTGACTGGCTGACGTAGAACACACGGCGCGGGGACTCGCCCGCCGCGGCGGCCTCAGACCGGCCCGCACAGCACGCGGCGGAAACGACCAGGGCCAGGAAGATACCCATGGATCTCATCGCGAACCTCATCTCTCGGAACTGCCGGACGGCCTGGCCGCCTCCGCGCAGAGGCGAGCGAACGACCGGTACTGCTACGGCCGTCACACTCGGCCTGCGCCGATGGTACCCGACATCCGGACCACGTCCAAGCCGTTTGATCCATGGTCCACCGGCCCGGCACACGAGTGCTGGCAGCACGCGGGGAAAAGGCCTACAATCGCGGTCGGCCGCGGCGGTCGGCACTGTACACCTCCGGGCGGACCTGCGGGCGAAGGATACGCCGGCCGGGGCTCTTCTGGCGGCGGGCCCCGCGGTCTGAGGCATGCAATCACCGCAGGGCGCAACGAGTTTCCGCTTCTCTTCGACAGGACATCGGCCCATGGCACCACCAGGAGTCCGAGTGGCGCGTGTTATTCTCATTTCCGCCTCGATCCTGCTTGCCCCCGCGACCGCGGGTGCGTCGGCGCCTAGCGACGGCGACCTGGCCGCGGCGATCAAGGCCGGCAATTTCGCCGGGTACCTCACCAGCGTCTCGGCCTGGCTGGGCGACAGGACCCCCGCGGCCGAGAAGGTCTCCGAGGCGTCCCTTCTCGGCCTGCTCAAGGACCCGGCGGTTCTCAAGGCCCTCTGCCAGCGGCAGCTCATCGCCAAGACCGGTGCCGACCAACTGGGGCGGTTCGCGAAGTGCGACGCCGCCAACGCCCGGTTCCTTGGCTGGCTCCTTTCGAACGCCGAGGCGATGGACCTGTACCTGATCGGCGCGACGCCCACCGGACTGGCCAGGAGGGAGAGGAACGACTACGCCCTCGACCTCCAGGCCCTGGACATCTGGCGGAAGATCCACGACGCCGACCCGGACTCCCGGGCGGGCCTGTACCTGAGACTCGCCATCGCAACCGCCCTGTCTCCCCCGCCGCCGATGAGCTACGTCGGCGCCTGGGGCATCGGCGGCGTGCCGATCGATCCCGTCGGCCGGTACCGCAGCTACAGGAAGGCCCGCGAAGACGGCCAGCTGCTGCCGATCTTCGAGACGTTGAGCGTCTGGGAGTACCGTACGGTCGTCTGCGACTGGGCCTCCACGCCCGAGCTGGCCTGGGCCCGCCAGATGCTCCGGACCTGGCGGCCGGACCTGCTCAAGGACCAGCGCGTCTACAGGATCGTCAGCGAGGTCCAGTACCGCAGCCCGATCATTCCCTTCTCCAAGGGTTTTCCGACCGTGATCGAGTCCGGCGGCAAATGCGGACCGAGGTCGTGGTTCGGCACGATGATGTGCCGGGCGTTCGGCATCCCGGCGGTCGGGATCGGCCAGCCCGGGCACGCCGCGTTCGCCATCAAGGCCGCCGACCCCAAGGCCGGGCCCCAGCCCGGGTCCGTCTGGAAGGTCCTGTACGGTCGGGGCTGGCAGGTCTCGAAGTGCGGAGGCGTCACGGGGCCGCAGTTCGTGGCCGAAGCCGAGGCCCGCGCCCGCGAGCCGCAGTTCTCCAGCGGCGAGCACCTGCGCTGGCTGGCGGCGACGCTGGCTTCCAGGGACCAGGCAGCCGCCGTGCTGGCGCTGGTGCCGAAGGTCCAGCCCCCGGTCGAGCCGCGCGATGACGGCGTGGTCGCCGCCCCGGGCGTGGATCGCTCGAGCCCGATGCCCGTCACCAAGCCCGTGGCCGAGCCGCCCTTCAAGCCGCCGGCCGGCGTGATCCACGTCGAGGCGGAGAGTCTCTCCAGCCAGTCCGGGGCCCGCGTGTATGACTGCGCCACGGGGGGCAAGCAGGTCAACTTCGACAAGAACGTCAAGGAGAGCTGGGCCGCCTACCAGATCGACGCCCCGGCCGCCGGGGAGTACTACCTGGTCGTCCGCCTAGCGACGCCGAATCGCGACCAGGTTCTCCACGTCCGCTGCGGCGATAATCCGCCGGTAGCCATCCAGGCGCCGAACACGACGGGCCTGTGGGACACCACCGCGCCGGCGACTATCACCCTCGGCAAGGGGACCCAGACGATCAGGCTCTCCGTTCCCTATCAGCGCGGAATGGCGATCCGGTGGTTCGATCTCAAGGCCAAGTAGCTGAAGCCACGAGGAGGGCCCTGCCCATGGGCGGCATGAATCGAAGGCGGTTCTTCTGTAGTGGGCCAGCGGATCGTGCATCGGTGCGCAAGGCGTTCACAATCTGTTTCGATACAGGCCTTTGCGGCGATCTTAAGCCTTGCAGAGGGACCGGCGATCATCTTGGCCTTCCTGGCATCAAGGAGGGCCTCATGGCTCTGCTGTCATCGGCGACTGCGCTGCGTCTGGTCGACTCCATGGCCATCCTGCTGAGCCAAGCCTACCAGGTGGCTCGGGCACGTCTGGCCTCCGCCGCCTCCCCAAGCAGCCTTGAGCTCCCGGATGGCCATCCGTTCGGGTAGAGGGAGTATGGCCTGTGGTGATCCTGGCAAGGAGATCCTTGATGCGGAGGTCATCGCGGGGCAGTTGGGTTTGCTGCCTGAGTTGGTCGTTCTGAGGTGCGAGGCGGCCCCGAGCATTGATGCCGCTGGCTGTCCTGCCGATGTCTGACTCCTGGCCAAGTCGGTGCCGTTGATGCCCTCCGTGATGGACGCCAGTGTACTAACATGTGACAGTGGCACAAGGACTTAAGCCGCTTCGCAAATCCGCCTCCAGAAGGCTGCTGCCAGAATTCCCCGTGTGCAAATCGCCTCGCCAATTCAACACCGGGAACAGACAGGCGGCAAGGCGGACACCAAGATGGTAACGGATGCCGACAAGACACCAAGAACTGTCGTAACACCTGCTTTCAAAATATCTTCCAGATAGCAGGCGACTCCATGCACTATCCGTTGGGCCACTACACGGGGCAGTCGAAGTGACGCGCGCGTCACTCGAAGACGATGCGACCGAACTGGCTGGGGGTGTGGTCGCCGCCACAGAGGTCGTAGACGCCACTGAACAGGCCGAACGCGCCCACCTTGGAGCGGAAGCACTGGAGTCCCCAGGCCTCGCCGCGGCGGGGCGCGGGAGCGCCCAGGTCGGCGAAGGGAATGGCCGCCTCGAAGACGCCTTCCTTCTCGCCCAGTGCAAAAGCGAATTTGTAGTCTGGCCGCCACGGCTCGCCCCGACGGCCCGGCTCGTAGACGCCGAAGTGCCGCGAGAGCCAGATGCCCGCAACGTTCGAGATCACTTGATAGTAGTCCTCCCGCCGCCCGCGCGGGTCGAGGAACAGTTCGAAGCAGGGCACCCGCCACGCGTAGTTGCCCTGCTCGCCGGGCGACAGCCCCTCCCAGAGCTTCGTCGCCCAGTTGGGCAGCGTCGGCTTCTCCTTATATCCGAACTCAATGCCAAGGTAGAGATGCGTGTCCGTGCGTACCAGCCTCAGACGGGTCGCCTCCTCGCCTCCGAAGAGCAGGGCGTCGGGATCCTGGGGCGGCGTCTTCATTCCCCAGACGGGTTGGACGAATCGGGCGAACTCAGGCGCCCTCCCCCACGCCGGCTCATCGAGCCGCCCGTCAATCGTCGGGGCCTCGGCGGTCTGGGCAACGCGGGCCTCCTGCCAGCCGTGGCGAGCCATGTACGGCTCGAAGTCCAGGCGACGGCGAAGGCGGGCGTGCTCGCCGAACTCTAGGCTCCCCTGCGGCGAACGGCTGCCCCACAGCTCGTCGGCGAGATTCACCTCGACGGCCATTGGGCTGGTCGCCAGCAGCGGCACGAGTGTGTCGTACTTCGCCTTCAGCGCCACATTCGTCTCGCGGAACAGCTTCGCCGCTTCCGCCTGGGCGATGTAGCCCGAGGGATGATGGCGCTCGTTGTAGAGGCGCACGTAGTCCAGGAGCGGCGCGTAGACCTCGGGCTTCCTCGACGCCAGTTCGCGGATGGCGAGTTGGAGCGACCGCTTCGGGTCATAGGCTTCGGGGTTCCAAAGGTAGTCGTAGACGCTGATTCGCGTGACGGGGGTGCCGCGCTCGGGAAAGAGGCAGCAGACCTCCTCCCACAGGTCGGGGTCGCGGCCGCCGCAAGCGAAGTAGTCGCCGCCACGGCCGAAGTTGTCGTAGATCTGCGCCTTGCCCTTCAGGCCGAAGACCTCGCGGTACTCGCGCAGGCAGGCGGTCGGGATCACGCGGCTGAGGACCTCGGGGCCGCAGACCGACAGGCCGATGTCCTCGGGCAGCGGGCCGTGGGCGAGCAGCGCCTTCGCATACGCTGCCGTCTCGAAGCTATTGTACCAGTAGGGACGCGGCATGAAGAAGATGCGGTTCGCCGCGTCGAGCGCCTTCAGGCGGTGGTGCATGCCCAGCAGGTAGTGGTGCAGTGCCCGGTAGAAGTCCCCGCCGAACTGCGCCTTCGTAGCGTCGCTCAGCTTCGAGCCAGTGTCGTCGAACTTCAGGACGAACTCGCGGCAGCCAGCCGCGTATGCGTCGCGGGCGCTGGCGAGAAGCTTGTCCATTTCCTCGTCGGTCGCGGCCAGCGGATCGCCGTGCCGCACCCAGGCGCCGTGCGAACGGAAGTAGTCCCAACGGAAGTTGGTGTCGGGCCGCCTGGGTTTCTCGGCGGGCGGCTGGAAAAACCAGCCGTAGTTCGCCTTGTAGCGCCACTCCCACGGCTTCGGCCGCTTGTTGCCGCGGTAGGTGAAACGCGGAAAGTCGGTGATCGTTCCCTCGCGGACGTAACGGACGCCCTCCTTCTCGAACACCATCTGCCGCAAGGTGGCCAGCGCCCAAAAGTCGGCCGCGGGCGCGCGTCCCGCGAGAATGATGGTGTTCTTCTGGCCAGGCTTGCCCGCGGTGGCTTGGAGTAGATAGGCGTCCTCGCTCGGAGGCAGGCCCGACAGGTCTTTCCCCGCCGCCGCGCCGATAGTGACGACGGTCGTCGCGTCCTCAGTCTTCACCAGTTCCGCGTCTGCGAGCTTGCTCAGCTCGGCGGCCAATGTGTCGGGCGCGCGGTAGCCCTCCGGTTTCACCAGCGCGACTTTCCCTAGCGGGAACACGGTATCCGCGAGCCGTGCCTCCTGCGGCGTGGGCGTGATGGCCGTCTCCAGATCCCCGTCCATGTAGTCCGGCACCACCTGCGTCAACGGCATCGTGGCCGCACGAGCGCTCAACGCGACGAGCAAGAGAATCGTCTGGGCTTGTGCGAGCATGGCCTGCTCCTCGCTCCCGCGTCACCATCGGAAGAGGAGGTAGGAGTGAATTGGTCCGGCGATCTCTGTTAGGGGCATGTTCCTTGTTCTGGCCGCGGTCTCTGCATGGATTCTCGCTCACCTCCCCTGTCCATGCAAGATCCTGACCTCCGGCCCGCCTGTGATATCTTCCCATGCCTCAGGCCGCCGGGGGCGTCGGCGCGCCCCCGCCCGCGGCCGAAGCGGCCTGGAACGCGGCGAGCAGTCCGACGGTGCGGATCATGGGGGGTTCTCCTGGCGGCCGCCGCCCATGCCTCTGCCAGACCATAGTTCCCCCGCGCCCTGCGTGCAAGCGTCGCCGGCCGGGCGCGGCGCCGGCGGGTCGGCGCTCAGCGAGGCGGGCCGGTCAGGCGGTGCGACTTCGATCCCCCGCCGTGCCACAGGTCGTACTTCGGGTCGGCGAACCGCGCGAAGAACGCATCGAGGCACCGCGCGAGGCGTCCCTGCGTCTCGGCGTGGGCCTCCTGGGAGGCCAGGTTTGCCGTCTCGCCCGGGTCGTGCGCCAGGTCGTACAGCTCCTCCGGGCCTCCGCCGTGTCGGCGGACGTACTTCCACTCGCCGGTCCGGATCGCGCGGGTGTCCTCGAACTCGTAGAAGGCGACGTCGTCCCACTCGACGGTCTGCCCGCGGAGCAGGGGCGTCAGGTCGCGTCCGGGGCGGCGCGGAGTGTCGGGCAGCCTGTCGGCCAAGCGGAGGCAGCTCAGCAGCGTGGGCAGCAGGTCATACTGGGCTACCACGCGATCGCACGTTCCGCCGGGGCGGATCGAGCCGACGTGGCGGAAGATCAGCGGCACGTGCATTGTCTCGTCGAAGGCGTGGAGGGGGCGGGTGTGGTCGGCCATGCCCCAGATGCCGTGCTGCCCCCCACCCCAGCCCTGGTCGGCGGTGTAGACGACGAGGGTGGTCTCGTCGAGCCCGAGGCGCCGCAGCGCCGCGATGACCTCGCCAACGCCGTCGTCGACGCCGCTGACCTCGGCGGCGTAGCGGCGCATCGCCTGGACGTTGTTGACGAACGAGCGGTTGTTCTTCAGCCAGGGGTGCACCTCGCCGCGGGGGAACGAAGGGAGCTGCTTGTCGGCATAGGTGGCGGCATGGCGGTTCCGCACGGGCCGGCCCAGGCTCGCGCCCAGCCCGTAGGGCCCGTTGTACGGCAGGAACAGGAAGAACGGGCGGTCCTTGTTCTGCTCGATGAAGCGCACGGCGTGCCTCGTCCACAGGTCGGTCAGGTAGCCGTCCTCCTTGCGGACCTTGCCGTCCTCGATGACCTCGGCGCCGTAGAACGTGCTGGTGTGGCCGTGGGGCATGGTGATCCAGTACGTGAAGCGCTCCTGCGGGTGGAGGTTGCCGCCGAGGTGCCACTTGCCGACGAGCCCGCAGGCATATCCGGCCCCGGCGAGGACCTGCGGCAGCGAGGCGAACTCGGCGATCGTGCAGTAGGCCTTGGGGCCCGTCTGCGCCCCGCCGGCGCCCAGCCAGCAGTGCACGCCGTGCTGGGAGGGGATCAGCCCGGTCAGGAAGGTGGCGCGGGACGGGGAGCAGACGGCGTTGGCGCTGAAGGCCCGCGTGAACCGCACGCCCTCGCGGGCCAAGCGGTCGATGTTCGGCGTGAGGATGTCGCCGTTGCCGTAGCAGCCCAGCGTCCACGCCCCCTGGTTGTCGGCCATGATGACCACGAGATTGGTCGGGCGCACTGCCGCCTCCGCGCGTGCGGACCTGGCCAAGCGCGGGGCGGTGACGGCGCCGACCGACAAAGCCCTGATGAAATCACGCCGCGAGATCGACATGCCCGGTCCCTCGGTCCGTTGCAGAAGGCGGCATGCAGCAGGGGCGTGGTTCGCCCAACCTGTTGCCGCGCCCGCCCGGATTGTATAAACGTACCTGCCGTGCGGCCGGTGCCGCGGATATGCCCTTGTGGTCGCGGTAGGGACAGCCCTTTCGGGCGGTCCCCCGCACAGATCCGTACGTGCAGCATCACCGCATACGGCTCCCATCTCGGGTGTTTGGCGAAGAAGCTCCTCCTGCCCATGCGAGCATCTTTGGTGCGGATTTCTTCGCGAAGGAGTTCAACCTGCTCCCTGAGCCAGTCCTTCTTGGCGGCCAAGCGGACCCGAGCGTTGATGCTATTGGCCGCCCAGCCGCGAGCTGCCACGATGGCGTAGTGGGCCAACGAGATGACGTGCAGAAGGGCGGACTTGACGCTCTTGGGCCATGCCGAAACAAGCGGAACATCCAGGGCAAGCTCCTCGCACACGGGCAGGCCTCCAAATTGCGTTACCTCTTTTAAAGATGAAGCTTACCACAAGTCATCGCGGCGTCAAGGAGCTCTTCCGAGCCGCCGGAAGGAGGGCGCAAAGGTCGGTGGTCCGGTTCACCACGAGGTGTTCTCCGTGGCCATCTGGACCACCAGCTCCTGGATCGAGTCCTTCACTGGGGGCCTGCCTGCCCCGCGCTTGGCGCTGCCGTCGTACTTCTTGGCGATCAGCGTCCGATACCAGCGAAGCAGTGTCTCGGGCGTCACAAGCGTGCATACCTCGCCGAGCACCTTGCGCCCCAAGGCCTTGCCCTTGGCAGCCAAGCGCCGACGCCGGTCGTCCGTAAACCGGATCCGCTTGCCTTTCAACTGCTCGCGGAGCACGCGGTTTTCCTCTTGGAGGTACGCGACGATATCCTGCTGTTGCCGATTCAGCCAACCGGCCAGGGCCACGACGATGAACTGCCATGTTTGGAAGACCATGGGGGGCATTCTACCGTCTCATCTGCCGCCGCGGCAGGCCAGACGGGGCCCATTGACGGCCCGGAGAACTGCTTGCTGGAAAGGGACTTGAGGCGGGGCCGAGTTTTGGGACCATACGTCAGACACAGAGAAGCCATCCGCATGAGTTCCCTCACAATTTCACTCCTGACGCGGTCATCTCCGTGCCGGCCACTTGGGTCTGCCCCGTGCTACGCTTTCCCGGAGTCGAGGAACCGGCCGTCGTGGCGTCGCAGCCAGTCGACTTCGTTCCAGAGGGGGTGTTCCGGGCCGCAGCAGGTGGTGGGGAAGGCCCGGGCCAAGAGCCCGTCGGCCCCCACCTGAAGCTGACTACTTGCCGGCCTGGCCTTTCCCCGCCGACTTCACCGTCCGCTCGGTGACCGGGAACATCGAGATCCGGAACTTCGTGCAACCGTATGGAATCAGCGTGATCTTCGTCGCTTCGCCGGTGGCGGCCACCGGGGCGGTCGGCAAGGCGGCGTCATGCGTGGGCTTCCAGTCGAAGCTCACCGCGGCGGCGCCGAGCTTCAGAGGCGACTCCAGCGGCCAGTCCCACCTGGCGGGCATTGCGCCGCGCTCAACCGTTACGTCTGCTCCGGCCTTGTCGCCGGAAAGGTCCAAAGCGAAGTTCCATTGAGCGGCCGGGTCGGGCGTGTTAGCGTTCTTGCTATCGGGGATTGCCAGCGCAAACAGCAGCGGCCCATAGCTGACGGTTGCGTAAGGGGCCGCCGGCTTGAGGTTCTTGTCCGTCCCCGTGGCGACCTGAACCGACATCGGGAACTGGAGGCGGATCGTATCGCCTTCTTTCCACGACCGCTGAAGCCGGACGAGACCTTTGGCGTCGGGGGTCGCGTCGATCGTGGCGCCGTTGACGGAGACGGCCGGCTTCTTGCACCAGCCGGGAATCCGCAAGGATAGCGGGAAGGCGGCCGGCTTCTCCGGCTTGACGGTCATCTCGATGGACTCGTTGAACGGGTAATCGGTCCGGCAGTCGATCTGGACCCGCACGCCGTTGCCCGCCAGGGCGGACACTCGGCAGGGGCCGTAATGGACGGCGGCCAGGCCGTTGTCGTAGGTCGCCATCCACATGTGCGTAACATAGTGCGGCAGGAACCGGTTCGTGGCGGCCGTGCAGCACAGCGGTTGGTGCGACCTGCTGTACGTGCACTGATCCGGGCGGGGCAGCGACTTGTCGGCCATCCGATTGGGCGACTGGAAGTAGACGTGCGTCTTGAAGTCCCGCGTCACGGTGGCCGGGCCGGCATTGAAGAACGCCCGTTCCACGTTGTCGGCCATGGCGCTCCGGCCGGTGATGCCCAGCAGCAGGATGTGGCTCCAGATCGACGCCGACACATCGCAGGTCTCGGTGGATCGGAACGCGCCGGTGGGGCCGTAGAACTCGTCGGCAACGATCACTCCAAGAGGCTGCATGCAGTCGCGTTCGACGAAGTCATACCAGGCAAGCACCGCGTCGAGGTACTCGCTCTTGCCGGTCCACAGGTACCCCACTGCCGCGGCCGCCGTGGTTTCGAGGAAGTGCACCACGTGGTCGGGCTTCTCGGCGCCGGGCTTGGCGTCAGGCTTTCGTCGGTACCGCTGGAAGGACCATTCCTTCTTCTCGTCGCCTGGCTTGGTGAAGAGCTCATTGAGGGCTTGCTCGATCTTCTTGTTTCCGGTCCACAGGTACGTCTGATAGGCCGGCCAGGCGTTCGAGACGCCCCAGCACTCCATGGTGGCCCAGCCGGTGCTGTTGCTGTAGGCTGATTCCAGGGCCCGCAGCGCCCGCGGGTCACCGGAGCCCGCGTAGTACCCCGCCAACGCCCGGCCAAGGAGTCCGCTGGACCATACCGGCCATTCGCTCTCGCGATAGTGCCTTCCCTCGGCCGCCTTCAGGTCTTCGGGATTGTTCTTGTTCAGCCACCAGAGGAACAGGATCCCGTTGTCGTTCATGTTGTCAATGATGACGTCGAAACGCGTCTTGGCTTGGCCGATCAGCGAGTCGTCGTGCATCGCGTAGCCCAGCCTGGCCAGCCCGTCGAACCAGTACCCGCCGCCTTCATAAGGCCAACCGCCGTTGGGCCAGAACAGCTTGTCACCGGTCATTTTGTAGTCGGCTGCCCACGCCTGCTTGAAGGCCGGGTGGACCTCGTCCATATGCCCCGTGTAGCCGTCACGCGCGGTGGCGCACCAGTCGCGCAGCCAGCCCTGGGGTTCAATGGCCCCCGGCGGCAGCGGAATGAACACGACGCGAGTCGCGGGCTCGAATGCGCGGGCGTAGTTCTCCTTTGCGGGCCTCTTGTCCGGCTCGGCCGCAAAGGCCTGGCATGCGGCCAAGACAAGTAACCCCACGAATACCAGGACGATGGTCGGCACGTGTTGAGAAAGCATGGTCTCTCCCGCGAATGTCGCGATAATCGTCGGTCCTGCGAGAACTCGGTTGTCCTTCCAGCACAGTTTACCGTGCTGTCTCTGCCTGTCTACGCTTGAGGAGCTCCGCGCCAAGGACACTCGGCTTGCCAGGATCGATCCGCGACACCAACCTCACCCCGTGGACCTCCGGCAGGAAGCCGAAGCTCGTACCCAGCGACC
>Ga0307380_10007204_pt1 | contig 14489 bp, 14 predicted proteins | sample UN3MG_FD_202239 | JGI IMG/M metagenome (GOLD analysis project Ga0307380, IMG submission 202239) | Soil microbial communities from Risofladan, Vaasa, Finland - UN-3 | ecosystem: Environmental > Terrestrial > Soil > Coastal area > Acid sulfate soil | place: Finland: Risofladan, Vaasa | collected... | reverse complement strand
TGTCACCGAAAGTAAGGACGTATCCGTTACCCTCTCCCTTAGGGTGGAACGGAGAGTTTTCGCTCCGCATGTGCTTGATATTGTAGGCGGGCACGGCTTCGATCGTGATGCCTTGTACAGTCTCTGTTTTCCTGGCCGCATTTCAACCGGCGCGTGTTTTAAAAGGCAGCGCAAAGACGGGTGCAGGAAATTCTTTCTTCCGGGGTGTTCTGGTTGTGATACAGTTTTCCATTTCTGTGGCACTCATCATAGGGACAATCATAATCACCCGGCAGCTTGATTATATGAAAAATAAAAAACCGGGATTTGACAAAGAACAGGTTGTTGTCCTGCCTTTCAGGGATGAAGAACTCAGAAAATCGCTGGCAACCATAAAAAATGAGCTGAAAGTTCATTCTGACATTGTGAATGTTTCCGTTTCATCGGACATCCCCAGCCAGTATCCTCAGTACAACTAGAAACTGCCTGAAGGATTTTCAATGGATCAATCTCAACTGATGTATGACTTGGTGGTAGACGAAGATTTTATTCCGACCTTAGGAATGGAAATTATTGCAGGCAGGAATTTTTCGAAGGAATTCGGCGCCGACCAAAAGGCATCTGCCATTATTAATGAAACCGCTGCAAAAGAATTCGGATGGGAAAATCCGCTTGGTAAAAAAATTGGAGATTACAGAGGGATAAGAACCGTGATTGGTGTTGTCCGGGATTATCATCAGATACCGATCACCCAAGAAATAAAACCCCTCTATATCAGGTTTGATCCTGGTGATGTGTATAATCCTTACCGGATGCTCAGCATAAGAATCGCTCCGGGCAGCGTCAGTCGTGCGATGAAATATATTGAAAAGACCTGGAATAAAATATATCCGATTCATCCATTTGACTACTTTTTCCTTGATGAATCCTTTAATGACCAGTTCAAAGAAACGGAACGCATAAGAGAACTCATATCGTATTTTGCCGGACTGGCAATATTTATCGCCTGCCTTGGTTTGTTTGGTTTGGCTTCTTTTATTGCCGAGCAGAGGACAAAGGAGATTGGCATTAGAAAAGTCCTCGGTGCTTCAACCTCGGGAATTGTCTTTATGATTTCAAGAGAGCTCACCAAAATGATTGTTTTAGCCAATGCCATAGCGTGGCCTGTGGCTTACTTTGTGATGCGAAACTGGCTGCAAACCTTTCCCTACCGCGAAAATATAAGTGTTTTGATATTTATTTTCTCAGGAATAATCGTGCTGTTTATCGGACTGGCTACCATTTCTTTCCAGTCCATCAAGGCAGGTTTGGCTAATCCAGTTGACTCTTTAAAGTACGAATAATTCTGGGGCTTATTTTTTTCTGTTCAAATGCGTACAAAAGTTGTTCGAGAATGGACATATAGTGTTAAATAAGCATTCGAAAATCCCAGGAGGCAATATTGGAATGTTTATTGCTTCTGAAAATAGGGAATGTGGATTTAAATTAATAAGGTGAAAAGATTGATGGTATACAAAAGACTTTTGATTCCGATTTTGCTTATTTTATTCCCGATGGTCATAATTTTTCCTGATGTGGTTAATAAGGATAAACCACAACATGGAGAATGGGATTTTAAGCTTGAGAAGGTTTGGGAGATTGACAGCGCTGGAGATGAGGTTTTGGGCCTTCCCCAGGGAATGCTGGTTTCAGATGATGGAATCCTTTATTTGAGTGATCAGGCGAATCGGATAGATTATATCTTTGGCCCTGATGGGGATTTCATCGGTTCTTTTGCAGAGAGGGGAGAGGGACCCGGAGAGGTTCAGCGTCACGGACGGTTCTTCTTTGTCGATGACAAAGTCATTATTGCTGATGTGGGTCGCATCCATTATTTTTCTAGAGAGGGTGAATATCTCACGACGGTCAAGAAAGATTGTGAGCCCCATGCTTTCATTGATGAGAACAGATTGATTGATGCTCCTTTATCAGCTGTTTTTTTGCCTGATGGAAAGGGAAAGATCACCTTGTGTGATCTACAATCCGGTAAGGATACAGTCATTTCCGAATTTTCTGCTTTCGAAGGAGGGGTCGCTCGCAGCAGCGGAATGGTGATGGATGTGATTGTGCCAGTTTTTTCGCCTCTGATGACTGTTGGCTATTCAGGGAATCGTCTCTACTGGGGTATGAGTGATCGATACATGATCAATGTCACAGATCTGGAAGGGAGGAATATCACATCATTCTCGGTAGACCGGAAAAAGACAAGGGTTTCCAAGAGGGATAAAAGGGATTTTTTCAAAACAGACATGATGCCCGCAAATATGCTGAAACAGATTGTGGATAGTATGGCCGATGAAGTGACGAGTTTTTATCGTATTGAAGTTCACAACAAACTCATCTTTGTCTTTGTTCCTGAAATTGATCTTGAGAATAAAATTCTTCGTATCAGACAGATCGATATATTTTCTCCGGAAGGAAAGTATATATATCATAGATACTTTGCGCCAATAATAGGACGATCACGTAGACAATGATCATGAACAATGATTTTTTCATAGCTTTCTCCAATCGGGCTTTTGGTTGCTTTCAGTTCTCTTAATTAATTCTGATCTATCCTTGTTTTATCTTTTAGGTCTCAGCTCTTCGATAAATGACGCATCGATCCACAAACCACCTTGGGTAAACAAATATATTTTATCAGGCGAGACAATCATACAATTGCTCATCCCGATATATTTTTCGAGATTTACCGGTTCCATCCATTGTCCATCTTTTAATTTAAAACTAATATAGGGTATTGACCGACCCGATACGACTCTTGAGAAGGTAATATATGTTTCATCCGGCGATATGAAAGGACCGTGCGGGCCATCTTTGTTTATTATTTCTTCCATTTTTACTGGTTTTGTATAGTCTCCGTTCACTAACAGCGAATAATAAATTCCTCTCCCTTCCGATTCTGAAGAACCGGCAAAATAAAGCGTGCCCGAATTTGAGACAGAGACCTGCCAATGCAAAGACAAGGCGTTTACTTCAGGGCTAACCGGTTTCGGTTCTCCCCATCCCTCCCCTTCCCTTTCTACATACCAGATATTTTCTTTATTTCTGGTGCCGGAACCTATTGGCCTCAGGGATGTGAAAAAGAGCCTCTTATTATCGGGAGTTACAAATGGCACATCATCATACATGTCTGCCGTCGCCTTGCCGCTGAATGATACAATTTCCGGTTTTGTCCATTTTCCATCTTTTATTCTGGCCATCATAATATTCGGACCGCTCGCCCAATAGATCTCTTGACCATTGGGAGATACTGATATCGATGAATGACCGGCAGAGACTATTCCGGGGGCAAATCTTTTTAGTTCCTTGCCCGGAGGCTCTTGGCCGTAATAGGGACCCTTAAGAACTGGAAATTTCTGGGGCTCTGTTGTTCCGCCCAGTTTAACGATGAGGCTTAGTAATTCTTGATGGCCGTTCTCCTCAGCGACGTTGTAGACCGATTTGCCTGAATTTGTTCTTTTGTTGATATCGGCTTTCTTCTTTACAAGATATTCTATCATTTCGGGTTTATTGCCCCTGGCCGCATAGTGCAACGGCGTCCATCCGCTTATATCGGCCTCAAGATTCATGGGGATATTTTTGCCCTGGAGTATTCGAACAATTTCTACCGAACCTCCGGTCAGAGCACTGCGCATATGATTGTTGCTATCGATTTCTTTACTGAACAATGACTCCCCCCCCTTTTCCATAACATATTTAAACAATCTCGCCGAACCGAGGCCCGCGGCCATATCGAGCATTGCATTTCCGATGCTGGGCGAAGTATCAAGATCGGCCTTTTTATCCAAAAGCAAGTCGATAAGTTCATTGGACCTTCCGTGAATCGCGTGGTTTAACGGCGTCCAGTTACTGCGGTCTCTGGCGTTTATATCGGCTCCATTTTCTATAAGTTTTTTTGCCGCCTCTGCATAATCTGTCATTAGCGCTACATATAACAATGGTGTCATGTCTCTATTCTTTTCTTTAACCTCAAGATTTACTCTTCTTGAAATAAGAATATCAAGTATGGGAAGTCGATTATACCTTGCTGCATAATGAACAGGTACTTTCCCCTCATTATTTTGTTTTTCAAGATCAGAACCTTTTTCAATCAATAGCTTTGCAACATCATCTCGACCATTTATTAATGCTTCATGTAAAGGAGCATTTATGAGGGTGTTTCCAGCATTAATGTTTGCCCCTTTAGATAGTAAGTAATCAATTATTGATGCCGAACCGGTTATTGCCGCTTGGTGAAGTGGGGTATTGCCTGTGACATCCGTAGAGTTAACCAGAGATGCATCCTTTTCAACCAGAGCTTTAACTTTTGCCAGGTCATTGGTTTTCACCACGTCAAATATCTCTTGTGCCTTAATCGTTATTGCCGCCACCAGCAGCAAAAAGCCGACAAGAATTAATTTTTTCATTTTCAATTCTCCTTTTCATAATTTTTGTTTCCTTCTATTCCTTCGGTCTCAGCTCTTCGATAAATGAAGCAGAAACCCATCGAGTATCGATAAAAAGATATTTTCCGTCGGGTGAGACAATTGGACACACTCCTCTGAGAGATTTAGGGAATTTTATTGGCTGCATCCATTGGCCATCTTTCCCTTTAAAATTTATGTAGAGTGCAACTTCTTCCATTCCAAATCGACAAAAGATCATGTATGATTCGTCTGGAGCGATAAATGGACTGTATTCATCTACTTTACTGTTGAATGGTGAACCAAGGTTAACTGGTTCAGTATATTTTCCATTAATTAATCTGGAATAGTAAATATCATACCCACCAAAACCATCCGACTTATTTCCGGCAAAGTACAAAGTACCCTTATTTGAGACAGACACCTGCCAATGTATTTGTATGGAATTTACTTCCGAGTTAACAGGAATAGGTTCAGACCAACCGGTTGAAGTCCTTTCGACATACCAGATATTTTCTTTCCGTGTGTCTGCTGTCCCAATTGGGCGTTTGGAAACAAAAAACATCTTTTTATTGTCAGGTGAAACAAAGGGTGCGTCATCCATGTAAATCCCTTTAATAGTCTCGCTGAAAGGAAGAACTTCAGGCATTGTCCATTTATTGTTTTCAAGTCTGGATGTCCATATTTGAGAATGCAACTGCCAGTACATTTCTTTGCCATCGGGCGATATGCTGACAGAGCTATGATTACTTCCCTCTCTTTGCCCTGTTACTATATCCCGAGCAAATACTATTGGTTCATTTCCTGGAAGCGGTTGTCCAAGATAAGGGCCTCTCAGTTCAGGGAATTGTTGTGGATTTGAACTGCCCCCCAACTTCTTGATTAACTGGAGCGCTTCTTCTTGATTCGCATCCTCGGCAACATTGTAGACAGACTTTCCAGAAAGAGTACGTTTATTTAGATCAGCCCCATTCTTAACAAGCAATTCTATCATTGCCAAATGTCCGTTGCTTGCTGCAAAATGCAAGGGGGTCCACCCAAAAGAGTTAGCATCATTCTTAATAGGGATGTTCTTCGCTATGAGCATGTTAACGATTTCTGTTGATCCTCCTGCAATTGCATTTCGCATTATCACATTGTTGGCTGCTTCGTTTGAAAACAAATCTTTCCCTCTCTCTGAAACCATCTTGAACAAACGAGCCGAACCACAACCGGCAGCAAATTGAAGCATCTGTAGAGTTCTACCTCCTGAAGTATCACAATCGGCTTTATGATCCAGCAATAATTCAATAATTCCGTTAAAACCCTTCCAAGCAGCAAAATTTAGCGGCATCCAGTTATCTACATCCCTCACGTTAACATCAGCCCCTTTACTTATCAAAAGTGCAGCAATATCAACATTGCCGGTTTCACGAGCAGCAAGCCCAAGGGGAGTACGACCCATATCATCCCGGGCGTCGATAGCAACCCCTTTAGCAATCAGCAGTTCGGCAATTGCTTTCCGGTTATGGCGGACAGTCAGATGAAGCGGTGTTTTCTTTACGATATTCTGTATCGTCAAATCTGCATCTTTTTCGATGAGGTATTTAGAAACCTCATCCTTGCCGTTTTGTATTGCCAGGTGCAGAGGCGTATTCATTTGAGTGTTGATCGCATTAATATCCGCACCCTTTGACAAAAGTAACTCGGAGATCGAGACAGAGCCAGTGATTGCCGCCTGATGCAGAGGTGTATTGCCTGCTGCGTCTTTCAAATGAACAAGTGATCCGTCCTTTTCAACAAGTGCTTTAACTTTTGCAAGGTCATTACTCTTTACCGCGTCAAATATTTCCTGGGCCTGAGTTGCTGCTGGTGTTAGCAGAAACACGATTGTTAATAAAATTGATGTTAATGTTTTCACCTTTTTTTACCATTAACCCTACATTCCCTATTTTAATCAGCAATAAATATGCCAATATTACCTCCTGGGATTTTCGAATGCTTTTTTAACACTATATGTCCATTCTCGAACAAATTATGTTCACATCTGAACAAAAATAAATATTCCCCATATCAACTTTACAAAAGAGTGTATCCGGGATTCCAGCGGTTTATAATTCATTCCCAATACAGTGTTCTGTAAAATAGAGGGATTTATTCGCATATTTGGAACTAACGAGTCGATGTTCAGTCTAATATTCATCGCTTTTCTCTAAAATCCAAGGACTAGAGATACCAGTCCATCTGATCGTATTGGATTGCAGCTTATTGTAGTGAACAGCATCGTAATCGATTTTTAGTGATAGGAATTTGGTTTTTTGTTCATGACAATCTCCGCTCAATTTCATCAAATTTTCACCCTTTGAGCTGTATCATTGAAAATGATAAACAGAAAAACATGTCCAGTCAATGAAAAACATTCAGGAAAGGGGAAATTTCAGTGACTTGGCCTGAATAAAACGTTATCAAAGTAGAAGTCACCCTTGGTTCCTGATCCAGGACTTTGGAGTTTCATATATATTCTGATTTTTCCTCAGCTGCCATGCTGAGCTGAGCTTGTGCGGGAGGCGGAGGACGTTCTGCCTTAAAGGTCAGTTTAAGGTGATCGATAATCTTGTCTATGACTTTATAATCTTCGATAAATGAGATAATACGCATTGTCCCCCCGCTGTACTTGAAGAATATCCGCAGCATCTTGGGTATGGTAAAGACTACCTGGCGGTGAGGTGCATCCAGGATAAGCTCCTCCCGCATCCACTCACCCCACTCCTCACGACGCTTTGCATGACAAGATGGGCAGAATCCGCGGGTCTTGCAGGAAAACATCAGTAATTTTTCTCTCCCACAATCAGAACACTTTATCCGCGCAAATCCACACTTAGGATTGCCGCAGTCCAGATACTTGTCAACCACTTCCTCAATAATGGGACGGAGATAACCATACTCACGCTCAAATCTTGACCCATAAGCCTTAAGGAAGCTGTCAATGTGATGGAAAAGTACACGGTAAAACACCGTCCTCTCCGGATGACGCTGACTATATACCCTGCTCATGGCAGAGATTGTGATTCAAGAAACACGCCAGAAGCGTTAGTGGGCCAGTCACCTGTTTTCTCATTACCATATAAAAGGGATTAAACGATATTTTGTTTTTTGACAGTAATCAGAATATTCAGGAAGATGGGCAATGAGCAATTTTTCCTCACTGATTATTCGTAAGATAAGCGCTAAGACTGTGCTGACAGAAAATGGGATTACTGCCCAGTATGATCCTAATGCAAGAGGTGTAAACAACATGAATATCAAGCCACCTGTATACATTGGATGTCGTACTATTTTATACGGACCGGTCTCAATTATTTTTTGCTCTTCACTGATTTGAATGATTGCTGAGGCATACCTGTTTTCTTCCATGACCCTTGCTATTAACATATAACCAAGGAACACTAGTATGTCTGATACGATCACAACAGAAATCGGAACATGTGACCAGTTAAAGCGAAAGTCAAAACCAGGAATCAAAAGCCCGATCAATAACACTATTGAAAAAATATTTTGTATTGATTTATGCATTTGTTCTTTTTCACGTCTTTTCAACAGCCTGCTTGCAATAAAATCCGGATCTTTTTTATAAAAATAGGCAATCACAAATAAAGCCGCAACGAATAATACGATAATATAGATCCACGCTTCGGTATATCGTAAAGAACCGGCTGTAAGGAAAAATAACAATGCAAGAAAAATGAATATTAGTAATACCCTGATGATAATCTTCATCAATAAATTACTTTGTTCATTTTTTATTTTTTTATTGTCATTTTGTTTCATTTTCTGAATCCTTAATAATAAAAAATTATAATGGTTATCCTGAATCTTGATTGTATATGTAATTTGCAGTTTATGACTTGTGTAATCCCCACACCAATCCTAATTTCTGACGGCATCTAAAAAAACAGACTTTTTTATTTCAATTGATTGAACCAAACAGAATGTTGACCAATTATGTCTTTATCACCATCACCATCCAAATCACCCAAACCTATCTGGATCGTGAGATTTGGAGCGAAAACCTGCTCACTTTTGGCAAAGGAAAGAGTCACATCTTCCTCATGATTTATACAGCTAAAAACGAAAAGGATTAATCGGTATTCTTCGGCCTCAGCTCTTCAATTCGTTCCTTAATTGGCATCCAGAACATACCTCCATTTACGTAAAACAAATACTTTCCATCGGGAGTTACCTTAGGGCTAAGTCCCCCACACTCCATGCTTCCTCCTTCAAGCATTACAGCAGGCAACCACTTCCCTGCCCTATCCTTAAAACTTATAAATATCCCTCCATCTTCAGACCCTTTCCCCATCAGGGTAAAGACTACGTATGACTCATCCGGTGCAATATAGGGACATGTGGTCATGGAGCCAGGCCTGTTTATTTCTTTGCCCATTTTTATCGGTTTAGTGTATTCTCCGTCAACTAGCCTTGAATAATAAATCCCCCCTGAATCATCAATATCAAGGCGTCTTCCTGCAAAGTAAAGAGTCTCATTATCAGAAACTGATATGCTCCAGTGTATTCTCAAAGAATTAACAGAAATGCTAATGGGCTTTGGTTCTGACCATCCCGACGATGTTCTTTCTCTATTCCTGGAATCGGAGCAAAAGATGTAAAGAGCATTTTTTTATTGTCTGGAGTAATAAATGGATTGCCGGATTGATAAGTATCTTCTTTACAAAAAGATACTACTTCAGGTTTTGTCCATGCTCCATTTATTATCTTAGAGTAACCAATTTTGGTCGAGTAATCATTTTCGGTCCCGATTTCAAAGTAAACCTCTTTCCCATCTGGGCTAAAAGCTGAACTGCAATGGGCGTTCAACACTATTCCATCTGCAAAAATTATGGGTTCCTTTACTGGTGGTTTCTGGCCCAGGAAGGGGCCTTTGAGTTTGGGGAAATCCTTCTCTTGTGCATAAATGTTCATTGTTACTGCAAGCAACAAAATGCTGACAATCGTAAGTTTTTTCATAATAATCTCCTTTATTTTATTTCCTGTGGTTTCATGAGTTATTGCTACTACAAGCAGAAAAATAGCAGTTGAAAAAAGTAATTTTGATGTTCTTTTGGCAAGCATTTTTATATCCTCCTTTTATTTCAAACTTTTCGGTTTGAGTTCATCAATAAACGATGTGCTGACCCACCAGATACCTTCATTCATAAAGAAAAGGTATTTCCCGTCGGGCGAAAGGGCAAAAAAACCTCCGCAATAGAACGGAGTCTCGATACGATCAGTCCAGGAACCATCTTCCTTTTTATAACTGATGCTGAATTTTACTCCCCTGTGTTGAGTGTCTGTATGAGAGATCAGCATAAATTCTTCATCCGGTGCAACTAAGATCGCTGCCTCGTAGTCATCGGAATTATAGCCTCTCCCCAGTTTTTCAGGTTTGGTAAATGCTCCGTTAACGAATCTTGAAACAAACATTTCTTCATTCTGTGTAAAAGGATCTCTGGAAAAATAAAGCGAACCGTCAGCAGTCACACAGTGCAGCCGCTCCATGGCCGGTGAATTAATCAACGGCGATACCGGCATCGGGTCAGACCATCCGTCGCCCCTTCTTTCAACAACATAAATATCAAAGTCGCTTTCCCTAGTGGTATCACTGCCGTATTCGATATAAAGTCTGCTTCCGTCAGGAGAAAAAAAAGGCCGTTCAACATAGATATTTTTCACAAAAGGAGCCGGTCGGGGAGCGGTCCATTGTCCCTCAACCATTTTCATGGTATATAAACGGAGGTTACCAGCCACCCTTTTCTCTGTATTCGCATCGACGTTTGTGCACCAGAAGACTTCCTGACAGTCAGATGAAAAAACAGCGGCACTGTGCTCAAAATTCTCATCCACCGAGATGATACCGGGAGCAAACAATTCAGGTGTTTCCCCCGGCGGTTTCTGGCCTAAGTAAGGGCCTGTGAGCTGGGGTAACTTTTTTTCCTGTGAGATAACAGATATTGCTGCAAAAAGCAATAAAGCACAGATTATTATTTTTTTCTTCATATTAAAATTCCTTTGATAATATTTAAAAACTTTTAGCTTCTTTCTTTCAATCCAATCAGCTCCAGCTTCATCCTGGCATAATGATGGACGGGATTGAGCTCGAGGCAGCGGTTATACTTCTGTTTTGCTTCTTCTAACCGTCCGTCAGACTCAAGCTGTGAAGCCAAGAGATAGTTCAGGTCAATGGATTCCGGGCATTCGCTCACGGAAAAGGAGAGATAATCAATCAGGTCGGCCGTGCTTTTGCTGTTCTCGGATAAAAAGGTGTAATAGAATTCCGATAATAACTTTTCGAGGTTATAGCCATGATTGACTATCTTTGGCTTCTCCAGGGAGTAGGTTTTCCTGAATCCAGGCATTCCTTCATTGGTATATGCCTGTTCGAGTTCTTGCTCTGCTCTGTTGACTTGTTTAATAATTCTTTCGTAGTTTTTTACCGCCTGCATCGCCGGATCGATATTGTTCCGGTAATCCGCCGCACTCATCTCCGCCCGAATGTCCGGGGCGTGAATGACATGAAAATCAAACGGCTGTGAATCCTGATAATAATCGATGGAGCAGTTGATCTTAATCTGGGGATGGTTGGGCAAGCTGAAGGTTCTGTTGGCGCCGTAATGATTGGGACGGCCCGAGGGCGGTTCGCCGATTTGGGTGATATTGGTATATCTCTTCAGAATTGTAGTTAAATGAACCGCGGCTGAAAAAGTCACCCGGCCGGTGATCAGAAACAGGCGGTCTGACTTGTTGATATGTGGTCTCGCCATCATTCCCTCTAGAAGCGGGAGCTCCACATGATTGCCGCCTGTATTGGTCCGGATGTCAACCACCAATCTTTCAGCTCCGCTTTGATCAAAATCTTCAAAAAATTGATCGCATAATTTGCCGAATGGGCTCTCTTGGTCCCCGCTCCCGTGGGGAAAAGCGAGTGAACTGATCTGAAGAAACATAGTCTTTTCTTCCGGAATGTATTCAAACCAGAATTTTTCACCCGGTTTTCTGAGCCATAAAGGCAAAGGATTTTTCGCCCCCTGGTTCATGGCAATCAGGCCGTTTCCGGTCTGCGGGTACCAGGATCCCGCTAAAAAAGGAACCATGCTGAAAAAATCAACTGTGGGCAATTGAATCGTGACTTCTTCATTCTGTTCATTTTGCAGTACCATTTCGATTTCACGCACATCCTCAACAGCACCGGCTTTTTTCAGCATTTCCGCCATACTCAGTGTGTAGTAGAGAAACTTTTTTTCTCCGGATGGATTGTCATGACTCCACATTTTACCGAGTTTTGAGGTGACTTCGGCTGTGGGCATTTCCCCGATTTGTATGACTTTCGAACCCACCAACGATTTGTACTTCTTTAATCCGGCCATAATACAGATCCCATCTTTAAAGGCGTACTGGATGATAGGCAGAAAGTGGAATGTATGCTGCAGCCACTGAGGATCAGTTTTGTCAATAGCCCACTGAGTATGGCCGTCCTGCAAAGCTGCCAGTAATTCAGAGATCGATAACACGATATCCACATCGCTCATATCGGGAATCTTATCCTGAAGCTTTTGTTTTAAATTGGAAAATTCCTCTTTCGGGAAAAAGGCATAGGGATCCGGATGCATGCTCTCGATCCTCTTAACCAGGTAATCCAGGTCATTCTGCCATGCTTCTGCCTGATGATCCTGGGCATCAATGTTAATTACCACTAAAAACAATAAAATTCCGATAATTGTCAGTTTTTTCATGATTTCTTCCTTTATTTCAGTTTTTTTCCTCAGGTCTTAACTTTTCAATCACCCTAATATCCACCCACCAGATACCCTCATTCATAAAAAAAGGGTATTTTCCATCTCAGGCGTTTTCCCCGGCATCGTCTGTCCCAGATTTCTTTTTTCCGAAGATGGCGATTACATCGTTTATCTTACAGATCAACAATATAGCGATTTTTGTCTATGCTTAACCTTGAGTAATTTATTTCAATGGAAATGTTGTCGTCTTTTAAGATCAATCTTTTCTCGCCTTCGATAATCTCAGGCGCTTGCTTTAATCCGTTGATCATCAACCTGGTCACCCGGAACAGGTTAAACTCATCTCATCCCCCTGAGTGATTTATCTGAAGGCTTAGCATAAATATGCCCATATGTACCTACACGTTCTGAAAGATACAATGTAAAACGCCCTTTACCGGCTCCTACTTCGCCAATTACCATTATATGCTGCACGCCTATAGAATCCAATTATTCCCCCCAACTTGGCTATACATCCCAAGCAGACTCATTTGTTAACCGTTGCTGGTTAGTTCCATCAGAATTCACTCTGTACACTTCAAAGTTGCCATCCCTGCCTGAATAAAAAGCTATTATACCATCACCTGAACCTTTTACACTATTATTTAAGTCATAGGTTTTGGTAGCTTTGCACCCAGCTATTGATAACAAAGCCAGGATTAATAAAAGTATTACAATTTTTATTTTTAATTCCTCCTTATTTCAACTCTTTAAGTTTTTCTCTGGCATTGTTATTATCCGGATTGAGCTCCAGCGATTTTCTGTAATTTTGTATTGCCTTTTCTGTGTCCCCGTTTTTCATATATGCTTCGGCAAGACTGTCATAAGCATTTGAAGATTCAGGGTATGCCTCAACATACAATTTAAATATCTCAACGGCTTCGGGAATATGCCCCTCGTTCATCCAAACATATCCGAGACGCCATATGGATATTTCATCTGTATAAACTGCATCTCCAAGATTTTGTATCTTTTCGAGGGAAATCTGCAAAGATTCACACCCACCTTCCTTGATGATCTCAGAGACAAGGTATGCTTTATGCTGCAGAAAGAAGAGCCTGGTATGCAGTTCATGCTGGGGGCGAATCCAGTTATCACCTCTCTCTTTATAAGGAATCATTTCTTTAACGAATGCAAACTCATTTTCAAGAGACAATATATCTTTTATCTCCTCCAAACTCTTTCCCTCATTTTCCAATGCTGTCACGCGATTCCATAATGTGCGGATATATTTCAGGTGATTTTTCATCCTTTCTCTTGAGTATACCTGGTGATCATCACTTAAAATAATGTTATCAACTGCATATTCTCCCTCGAGTATCTCCTCCAATACTTCAATCCAGCGGGGAACATCCATTTCACTAAAATCGGGACGGAGCCCGGGAGCCAAGTGAAGATTAGGATACACAATAGATTTACTTAAAATAGCCAGTTTTTCCTCAGGTATAATTACCACAGTCTGTCCGCTGAAATTTGCTGACTTTCCAAGCCACCGAAGCTTCAATGTGATATCACCAAGAATCAGTGTCAGCCTGTCATTGTACAATATTTGAGGCAGAACGAGGGAAAAAGAAGTTTCCAGTTCATCTGCCATAGTTTCACATTTATTCATCCATACCTTCTCAAGTCTTTCTTTTTCTGTTCCTGTTTCATATTCTGACAGCCGGTTGCGCGAAATTTCCTCTTTTTCTTTCCACATCTCAATCAAATCTGCGATCTCTGACTCAACTTTCTTTTTATTACCATATTTTGTCAGTATGTTATTGTGCCCTACACTCACGGTTTCGTGATAGGCATTATTACCTCCAATTAAATCCAACCGGTCAACCATGTTAATCAGATAGGCAAAATCATTCCGGCCCAGCGTTTTTGCAATTTCTTCCTTAAACAGCCTTGCTGTTTTTTCTGACCAAAAGCTGTCGAAAATTACCAATCCCTTTTCTGATTCAATAATAACCTGGTCACCAAGATCAGGATTGGATATAATGCTTACCTTGTCAGATACTTTTTTCGTCTGGAATTCCTGGCAAAAGATTTTTTCATGTGAAAAAAGACAACCGTTCAGTATACAGATAAAAAATACTGTATGGATAAATGTTCTATTTGTTCTTGATTTCGGTTTTTTCATGTTTTAGTGATAGGATGGTTTTTCTGTTGATGATGATTTATCCTCAATTTCATCAAATTTTCACCCTTTGAGCTGTATCATTGAAAATGATAAACAGAAAAACACGTCCAGTCAATGAAAAACATGAAG
>Ga0307380_10007201_pt1 | contig 14493 bp, 10 predicted proteins | sample UN3MG_FD_202239 | JGI IMG/M metagenome (GOLD analysis project Ga0307380, IMG submission 202239) | Soil microbial communities from Risofladan, Vaasa, Finland - UN-3 | ecosystem: Environmental > Terrestrial > Soil > Coastal area > Acid sulfate soil | place: Finland: Risofladan, Vaasa | collected... | reverse complement strand
GTGGATTGACCCAGATCAATCGGTGGGTCACGCGCTGCAGTCGCTCCATCTCGGCGCCGAGTTCGTCGGGTTCCCCGCGGTCCCAACCATCGGAGAGGACGACCACGATCGAGTTGCGAGCCAGACCTCGAACCCCCCATTGGTCGTTGAACTGGCGAAGGCCGGTGCCGAGGCGCGTGCCGCCGCTCCAGTCGGCGACGCGCTCTCCGGCAGCTCGCACTGCGATGTCGGGGTCGCGACTGGTGAGCTCGCGTGTGATCCGCGTCAGCCGGGTTCCGAGTGTGAACGCCTCGACCTTCTGGCGGCCGGCGACCGCGGCGTGCACGAATCGAAGCAACGCTCGTGCATACGGCTCCATCGACCCGCTGACGTCGAGCAACAGGACGAGGCGACGCAGGCGGGGCGTGGGCGCAAGGTGATGTCGCTCGATGGGCTCACCACCAGCGCGGATGGCGGAGCGCACAGTGCGGCGGATGTCGGGCGTCGAGGTGCGTCGCGGCGTTGGGCCTCGGCGCAGCGATGCCCGCGGTGCGCCGACGAGGCGCAGGTGGCTCATCAGTTCCTGCGCCTGGGTGAGTTCGTCGGGCGAGTAGTCGGCGAAGTCCTTGTTCCGAAGGATCTCGGTGGCCGAGAACCGGAGCTCGATCACCTCGTCGTCGGTGTTGTCGGCGCCGTCATCTCCGTCGGCGGAGTCCTCGTCGGTGTCGACGGCGATCGTGATCGACAATGGCTCCTCGGCCGGGGCATCGGCTCCGCTGGACTGGCGTCCCTCGAAGAACACGGCGAATGCCCGGTCGTAGGACGCGATGTCCTCCATCCGTCGCACCAGAGTTGAGCGGCCCGCCCAATAGGTCGTGCCGCGATCGTCGAGCCCGGTGGCGCACAACGCCGCCGCGAACGTGTGGGTGCAGCTGGTCGGGACGCTGAGGCCGAGACCGCGCAGGATCTGAGTGAATGCCACGGCGATGTCGGCGGGCGAGGCGACCGCGACAGATGGCGTGGGCAGCGCTGCGTCGTCGGTGGCGGTGGGGTTCACGTCTCGTCGATGGTGAGCTGGCCGGGAACCTCGCGGTGGGCGCGTCCGGTGGCGATTGCCTGTTGGACGAGGTCGGCGACGCCGTGCTGTTCGACCCGCTGGCTGTCCTCGCGGTACTTCACCACGGTGCCGAGGGTGTTTGCGACCACCGTCTCGTCGAGCTCGGTTGCCCCGAGTCGGCCGAGGGCCGTGGCCCAGTCGATGGTCTCGGCGACGCCGGGCGGCTTGTAGAGCGACAGGCCGCGGAGGGCTTCGACAGCGCCGGCAACCTGGCGCGCGAGCTCGGCATCGATGTCGGGGACGCGGAGTCTGACGATCGCTACCTCGCGCTCGAATCCGGGATGCTCGACCCAGTGGTACAGGCAGCGCCGCTTCAACGCGTCGTGAACGTCGCGCGTGCGATTCGAGGTGAGGATCACGATCGGAGGCCGCTCGGCGCGGAACACGCCGACCTCGGGGATCGTGATCTGGAAGTCCGACAGCACTTCGAGGAGGTAGGCCTCGAACTCGTCGTCGGCACGGTCGATCTCGTCGATCAAGAGAACCGGTGGTGGCCCGTCGACGGGCTCGATGGCTCGAAGGAGTGCCCGCTTGACCAGAAACCGTTCACCGTAGAGCTCGGCTTCGAGTTCGTCGGCGGTGCGCGACGTCGATTCACCCGTGGCTTCGGTGGCGCGCAGGTGCAGCAGCTGACGGGCGTAGTCCCAGTCGTAGACGGCCTGCGACACGTCGATGCCTTCGTAGCACTGCAGGCGGATCAGTTGACCGCCCGTTGCGACCGCGAGCGTCTTGGCCAGCTCGGTCTTGCCGACCCCTGCCTCGCCTTCGAGCAACAACGGGCGGTTCAGCGTCATCGCCAGGAACACCGACGTCGAGATCCCCTCGTCGGGCAGGTAGCCGTGGCGTGCGAGCGCTCCGGCGACGGTGGCTGGTGTCATCGAGACGACGCTACCGGAGGGCCCGGGGTGACGTCTGCTCCGTCGCGCGGCCCGCGATCGCGGGCATCATGTGGGGGTGGTGGGCGGTGATCCTGAACAACGCGATGCGGTGCGACCGCGGATCCCTGCCGATGCACCGCTCGACATCGCTGTGCACACGTCGGGTATCCGTGCCGTGCAGGCCCGTGTCGACGACGGTCCCCGGGTCGCGCTGCAACGCGACGCTCGTACGGGTGACTGGATCGGTGAGGTTCCAGCGGGATCGCGCTATGTGATCGCGGTGGACGACGATCGACTCGCGCTCGATCCCCGTGCGACCGAAGTGTGGTTCCCGTCGGGGCACTCGCGCGACGCCAACAAGCGAAATGGCGGTGTGTCCGCCGCTGACTTCCCTCGAGCGGTTGCAGCGCCGTGGCCTGCCGCTCGTCCCCAGCGCAACACGACCCGGCCTCTCGTCGTCTACGAGGCACATGTGCGCGGGCTCACCGCGGGCCGTCCCCGGCCCGACGCCGGAAGCTATCGAGCAGCGATCGACGAACTTCCTCGTCTCGCCGACCTCGGGGTGTCGGTGCTCGAACTGCTCCCCGTGCACCAGTTCGACCCCGATGAAGGCAACTACTGGGGGTACATGCCGCTCGTGTTCGGTGCCGTGCACCGTCACTACGCGTCCGGCGATCATCCCGCCGAGGAACTCGCCGACCTCGTGACCGCCGCGCACGACCACGACATCGAGGTATGGCTCGACGTGGTGTTCAACCACACCACCGAATCCGATCGAACGGGTCCGTACTACTCGCTGCGGGTGCTCGACGAGCGTGAGTACTACGTCGTGCGGCCCGACGGCACGTATCTCGACGATTCCGGGACCGGGAACGTGGTCGACGCGCACTCGCCGCAGTCGCGCCGCCTGATCATGGAGGCGCTCGACCGGTTCGCCGACCTCGGCGTCGACGGGTTCCGATTCGACCTCGCCGCCGTGCTGGCGCGTGATGCCGATTTCGTCCGGGCGATCGGTGACTGGGGTGAGCGTCGAGGGGTGCGGCTCGTCGCCGAGCCGTGGGACATGGCGCGCTACCTGCTCGGCCCGGACTTCCCCGACCAGCGGTGGATGCAGTGGAACGGCGAGTTCCGCGACGACGTTCGTGGGTTCCTGCGCGGCGAGCCGGGCATGGTGCCGTCGATGGTGCAGCGCCTCGCGGGCAGCGCCGACCTGTTCACCTCGCCGATGTCTTCGCTGAACTTTCTGACCGCGCACGACGGCTTCACGATGTACGACCTCGTCGCCTACGACCACCGGCACAACGAGGCCAACGGGTGGGACAACACCGACGGCCACCATCACAACCGCTCGTGGAACTGCGGGTGGGAGGGCGATGTCGGAGTGCCCGACGACGTGATGGTCCTGCGCCGCCGGCAGCTGCGCAACGCGGTGTGCCTGCTGTTGCTCAGCCATGGCGTGCCGATGTTCGTGGCCGGCGACGAATTCGCCCGCACGCAGGGTGGCAACAACAACGCCTACAACCAGGACAACGAGACATCGTGGATCGACTGGCAGCGGGCGGTCGAGTGGTCCGATCACGAACGGTTCGTTCGCCACGTGCTCGCCGTTCGCTCCGCGCATCCCGTGCTGTGGGACCCGGAGCGGTGGGGGAGCCGCCTGGTCGCCTTCGGAGCCACCGGCGACCCGGACGTGGGGTTCGAGTCGCGGTCGATCGCCTGGGCGGTCGATGGGCTCTACGTGATGGCGAACATGTGGTGGGAGCCGGTCGAGTTCACGCTCCAGGTGCCCGGCGACTGGCACGTGGTCATCGACACGACGACCGATTCGGTCAGCCGCGCCGAGTCGGCTCGACCGGCGGGCGCCTCGGTCACCGTCGGCCCCCGCTCGATCGTCGTCCTGATGAAGGAGCGGATACCAGGTGTGAGGTCTGGGGTCTGACCCGAAACGTCACACTCACGAGTCGAAGCCGAGGCCCATTCGGTCGAGGGTGCGCAGCCAGACGTTGCGTTTGCCGGTCTTGTCTTCATGGTTGAGCGACCATCGCGTGGCCTGGATCCCCATGAACCGGAACGGTTCCGGTGGGAACGGCAGCGGCTTGTCCCTGACGAAGTCGGTCTTGGTGGCGATCGACTTCCTGCCGGCGAGCAGGTCGAGCATCGTCGATGCAGCGAATCTCGTGGCGGCGACCCCGAGGCCGGTGTAGCCGACGGCGTAGACGACCCGGTTCGACATCGCGGAGCCGAAGAAGACCGAGAACCTCGTGCTCGTGTCGATCGCACCCCCCCACGTGTGGGTGAACTTCAGGTCGTCGAGCTGGGGAAACGTCTCGAAGAAGTGGCCGGACAGCTTGGCCCACGTTTCGGGGCGGCTCTCGCGCTCGGTCGAGACCTTCGACCCCCAGAAGTAGATCGCGTCGTATCCGCCCCACAGAATGCGGTTGTCCGACGTGAGTCGGTAGTAGTGGAACTGGTTGGTGATGTCGGACAACCCCTGGCGGTTGGTCCAAGCGATTCGGTCGAGTTGTTCGCTCGACAACGGTTCGGTCACCAAGCAGTAGTCGTACACCGGCACCATGTACTGCCTGATGCGCTTCAACAGCGGTTTGTCGGCGTTGGTGCCGAGCACCGCCTGCGCGCAGCGGATCGTTCCGAGCGGCGTGACGACGGCGACGCCGCGGCCGTCCTTGTCGACCGAGGTCGCCTTGGTGTGTTCGTAGATCCGCACCCCGAGTTCCTCGGCGACGCGTTTGAGTTCCCAGGCAAGCTTGGCGGGGTCGACGAGCGCCGCACGTCCCATCCGGAACAACCCGCCCGTGTACGTCGGCGAGTTGACCTCGGCGCGCATTGCATCTTGGTCGAGCCACCGGACCTGTTGGCCGAGTGACCGCAACAGGTCGTGCTCTTCGCGCAGCTCGTCGAGATAGGACGGGGGATGGTTGACGTGAGCGACGTCGATCACGCCGTTGCGCTCGTAGTCGCACTGCATCGAATATCGCTCGATCGCAGCCTCGATGTCGTTGAGGTTGCGCAGGCCGAGCTCTTCGAGGGTGTCGATCTCGTCGGCGTGACGATCCATGCCGTTGCCGACACCGTGGGTGATCGAGGCCTCCATGAAACCGCCGTTGCGTCCACTGGCCGCGCCGCCGACTTCGCCCTTGTCGATCAGGACCACGTCGCGCGAGGGATCTCGCTCCTTCGCTATCACCGCAGTCCACAACCCGGTGTAGCCGCCGCCGACGATGCAGAGATCGCAGTGCTCGTCGCGGACGAGCGTGGGGTTCGACTCGGGGATGTCCGCGCTCTCGAGCCAGAACGGATACGGCTCCGCGTCGGCGATCGCGTCGAGGGCACGCTGGTCGTACGATTGGTCTCCGTTGGCGGCGTCGTTGCTCATGATCTCACTGGCCGAGATCGTACCTCTCGCTCGAGCGAGCCGACGTGCTCCCGGCGCCTCGCTGCCGACGGGTATGACCCCATACGGTGACGCGATGGAACTTGGGATCAGCGGCCGACGCGCCGCGGTGGCGGCAGCGACATCCGGACTCGGCTTGGCCTCGGCGGTGGCGCTCGCCGCCGAAGGCGTCCACGTGGCGATCTGCGGGCGCGATCCCGACCGTCTGGCGGCTGCCGCGGCCACGGTCGGCCACGGTTGCGTGCCGATCGTTGCCGACGTGTCGACGCCCGACGGGGCCGCAACCTTCGTCGACGACGCCGCGGCCGCACTCGGCGCCATCGACATCCTCGTCCCGAACGCGGGTGGTCCGCCGCCGGGCACGTTTGCGTCGACGCCGGTCGAGGCCTATCCGGCCGCGCTCGAGTTGAACCTGCTCTCGGTCGTGGCGATGTGCAAGGCCGCCGTGCCGGCGATGCAGGAGCGTCGCTGGGGACGAGTCGTGGCGATCACGTCGCTGTCGGTGCGCCAACCCATTGCCCAGTTGATCCTCTCGAACACCGCTCGCGCCGGGGCGACGGGTTTTCTCAAGACGCTGGCGCTCGAAGTGTCGCGTGACGGCGTCACCGTCAACAGCGTGCAGCCGGGTCTGCACCGGACTCCTCGGATCACCGATCTGTACAGCGAGGATCAGCAGGCGTCGATGCGGATGGGTGACGCGTCCGACTTCGGCCAGGTGGTGGCATTCCTGTGTGGCGAGCCGGCCAAGTTCACCACTGGCGTGCAGCTCCACGTCGACGGCGGCGACTACCTCGGACTGCTCTGAACGCAACCGCTGCGTGCGCTTCAGGCGGCGTGTTCGGGATTCGTCGTGAGGTACGTCGCAGCGTCGATCGGTGCAGACTCCGAGTAGCCGATCGGCAATCGGATCGTGCCGGCCGAGGAGCCGAAGAACACTTGGAAGGCGTGGTAGCCGGCGTACAACTCCGGCTCGTCACGCAGACTCTCGGCGTAGGCGGTGACCACTGCGACGTAGCCGTCGTTGGGGTTGTACTGATACACCGCGGCATTCATGTCGTCGGGGCCGCCGCTCTGCGCGAGGTAGGTCGCAGCCCCGATGATCGCATCGCGCGGCACGGTCGGATCGCCTGCGCAGCAGGTCGTCCAAGTCGTCGGCAGGAACTGCATCGGCCCGACCGCCCCCGCCGACGACACGCCTTGGATCCGACCCATGCGCGTCTCTTGCAGGTGGATCGCGGCGAGCCAGTACCACGCAATGCCGGTGAGTTGCTCGGCCTCGGCGTAGTGGGCGAGGAGCGCGTCGATCGGTTCGGGCTCGTCGACCGTCCACGCGGGGAGCTCGTCGGGGAGCGGCTGGGGCGGTCTCGATGCGCTGCGCTGTTGCAGGAACTGCCGGGCCCGAACGATTCGCTCCACCGCCGGCGCGGCCGAGGGCTCGAGTCTGCTCAGCACGGCGTCGTCGAGGTCGGCGCTGTTGGCGAGCTGTCGCAGCACGAGTTGGTAGTCGACGCCCGCAGCGGCGCGCTCATCGTCGGTCGCGGTCGTATCGACGATCGCGGCGTGGCTCGATGACAGGCGAGCGGCGAACTCGTCGGCATCGAGCGTTCCGTCGAGGCGTGCGGGCGGTTCCCCGAGCCCGGGGCTCGGGGAACCACGGTCGGTTGTCGCCGGTGCCACCGTGGTCACGGGCTCCAAGGAGTCCTGAACCGGGACGTCTGTCGTGGACACGATGGCCGCAGTGGTGGATGGCGTCGTGGTCACCGCACTCTCGCCAGCGGCGCATCCAGTCGCCCCGAGGCCGACGATCGTGGCTGCTGCGACCGCGAGCGGTATCCGCATCCCCCTCCGCATCATGCGGGTGCGTCGTACTCGGCCCGTGATGCACGCAACCGGAGATCCTCCAGGACCCGTCGGTTCGCTGCCTGCAGGTCGGCGAGGAACGCCATTGCCCACAGCTGCGCGGCGACCACGATCAGACCGATGCCACCGAGCAGGCTCGGCACGCGGCTGGTGTAGTCGTCCTCGAACAGGTAGAGGCCCAGCCATCGCAGCAAGAGCGCCGCTCCGAGCACGAACGGGACCAGGCCGATCAGGAAGAAGAAGCGGAATGGCTTGTACAACGCGAAGCTGCGGATGATCGCCTGCGCGGACCTCCACACGTAGCGAGCGCTGCTCTTGACGAGCCGCGAGTCTCGGGTCTTGGGGTTCACTCGGATCGGGACCGACTCGATCGCGATGCCGTTCCAGCCTGCTTGCACGATCGTCTCCATCGTGTAGGTGTATTTGCCGAACACCTGGACCCGCATGGCCGCGTCCCGCGTGTACGCCCGGAATCCACTCGCAGCGTCTTTGACGCCTGTTCCGGAGAAGCGGCGGACGACCGAGCTCCCCACCCGCTGCAGCGCCTTCTTCGTGCGCGAGAAGTCGTCGATGTCGGCAATCGGACGCTCGCCGACGACCATGTCCGCGCGTCCGGCGAGCACCGGTGTCACCAGGTCAGGAATCGACGATCCCTGGTACTGGTTGTCGGCGTCGGTGTTGACGATGACGTCGGCGCCGGCCCGAAGGCAGGCGTCGATGCCGGTCATGAACGCGGTGGCGAGCCCGCGGTTGCGGCCGTGTGACACGATGTGGTCGACGCCGAGTTCTCGTGCCACCTCGATGGTCCGGTCGGTGCTGCCGTCGTCGATCACGAGCCATTCGACGACGTCGACTCCCGGTACCTGACGGGGGAGGTCGGCCAGGGTCATCGGCAGGGTCGCTTCCTCGTTGAAACACGGGATCTGGATGATCAACGTGACCGGGCCTGCCTCTGATCGGGCAACGGTGGGTTCACCGGCGTTCGACATCACGGCGCAGCGTAACGGTCGAGCGTCACCTCGTCCGCTCGGTCGCCGGCCGGCCCAGGAGCGGGAGCCGTTCGAGCAACAGCGACCGACATGGCGGCCCCGAGCAGGTCGACCGCGATCGACACCACGCGGCTCAACACCGCGACCGAAACAGCGATGTCGGCGCCGAGCATCGCCGTGGTCATCGAGATGAAGATCGTCTCGCGGACACCGATGCCGCCGGGCACGCCGACGATCACGAACCCGGCCATCCAGGAGATGCAGGTCGCGAAGACGAGTTCGATGACGACCGATTCGTCGAGCTCGACTCCCAGGGCCACGGCGGCGAAGATGTTCATGCCGGCAAAGGCGACCCACACAGGAAGGTGCCGGGCCACGACGAGCGCAAACCAGCGAGCGTCGGGGAGGCGGAGTTCTCGCGTCGTGACCCGCCGCGCCAGACGGTCCATGAACCGTCGAGCGGGCGGCGAGGCGATCGCCACGAACAGCAGCAGCAACACTGCGGCGAACGTCGCCGCAATCGCTCGATGGTCGGTCGGCGTCATCAGCCCGGTGATCGCCGCCACGGTCGCGGATCCGAGAAACGTGGTGACCATCGACATCGCCGTCGAGGAGTACGCAGCGCCGCGTGGCGTCGCTTCGCGGTGAGCCAGTTCGGCCTGGCCGACGATCGGCCAGATCCCACCCGGTACGTACTTGCCGAGTTGGCCGACGAAGAACCATGCCATCCCTCGCCGCCATGGTGCGGCAGCGCCGCCGTGGCGGAGGATCAACAACCAGTTCACACCGATGAGGGCCATGGCGATGCACCCTGCAACGGCTCCCACGAGCAGCCAGCCGAGCTCGGCTGACGACAACGCGTCAGCGATTGCTTCGCGGTCGCGGATGATCCGGCTGGTGACGAAGGCGATGCCGGCGACACCGATGGCGATCCCGATCAGGTTGGCGAGACGTGATCGGTTCATGGCTCAGGTCGAGCGGGTGGCGTCGCGCGTGGTTGCGAGCACCATCGTCCATGGCAACGGCGTGGCACGATCGACGACGTCGAAGTGGGCGTTGACGAGTTTGGCGAATCCGCGGTTCGTCCAATGGTTGATGTGCCCCGGGGTGTTGCCGAGGTCGCGCAGATACCGGCCGCGGGCCATGTTGCCCGCCCGCCAGATCGGTTCGAAGGGGACCGAAGCGATCAGTGACCCTGCGCAGACGCGGGCGAGTTCGGCCATGGCGGCTGCGGGATCGGGGAGGTGTTCGAAGACCTCGATGGCCAAGACCAGGTCGAACGTGCCGTCGGCGAACGGGAGCGAGCCCGCATCGCCGAACGCGCACGACAGGTCGCGCGACTGCCACTGAGCGGCCAGTTCCTCGTCGGGGAGATCGAGGCCGATGACCGGAACTCCGGCGAAGCGCTCGATGACCCGGCTGGTCACGATCCCCTCGCCGATGCCGATCTCGAAGATGCGTGTCGGAGCCGTCGTGTCGAGAAACCGGTCGAGTGCGGAGAAGAAACCGCGCATCATCCGTTGTTCGATCGGATTGGTCGATCCGTACTTGTCGTAGGTGTTCCCGGTGGGGATTGCAGTGTGGTCAGGCATCGTCGTCGGCATCTCGTCGTGGCTTGTGGTGAAGTCTGGTGGTTCGGGTGGTCTCGGCGCGGGAGCGTATCGAACCACGGTCAGTTGTCGGGGAGACGCCACAGGATCCAACGCTGGTCCGACCAGACCTCCTCGAACCCCTCCCGTCGGGCGTCGACCGCGCTGAGTTCGGGTTGCCAGTACGTCGAGTTGCGCCGCTCGGCGTAGTAGTCGGCGCTCTCGATGATGCGGTCGAGTTGTTTGGTCTGGAACGCACGACGGTCGGTCAGCAGCGTCATCGTGCGCGCCCGGTAGTACGCCACGATCGCATCGGGTTCCGTGAGCTCGTCGACGGCCGCGAAGACCGGTGACACCACCGGGTTCGACGGCCCCGACTGCACACGGCCCAGGTCGTTGTACTGCTGGGCATCGGAGATGTCGCTCGCGAGCACGACGCCGTGGGCAACCACGAGCAACCCGAGCGGAACCAGCGCCACGGCGGTGGCGATGCGTACGGACCGCCCCCACCGTGCAAACAGCCAGCCCAGGCCGGCAACCAGTGCCACTGTGGCGAAGTAGGCCACCCACGGGGTCACCTGGAACCAGTAGCGGTCGACGCGGCGGAGGTGCGTGCTGATCGCGAGTGCGCTGAGGGCGGCGAGCAGCAGGAGCGGCAGGTCGAGGGTGGGTCGGCGTCGCACACCGATGACGGCACCGATCAGTGCGACGACGAGCACGACGACGCCCACTGCGGTGTGGCCGCCGAGGCCCAGCTGGTCGCTCAGAATGCCCGGATACTCGGCCATCCGGTCGTCGAGGAAGGCGGAGCTGTTTCCGTTGTCGGGCAGCAGATCGGTGGGCAGCAACAGCTGCGCGAGCGTCGCGCCGACCGCGAACGCAGCGAACGGCGTCACGATCGCTGGCCAGTGCGTGCGCAGCACTGCGTCGATGCCCGCGAGCCCGGGTTTCGCACGGGCGCGACCGGCCGTGACGACGTCGTACACCTCCATCACGCCGATCACGCCGAGCAGCACGATCGATTCACGGCGGACGTTGAATGCGAGCACGACCAACGCTCCGAGGGCAACCAGCCGACCTGTCGTGGCGGTGATCAGGGTGGCAGTGCCCCGAATCCGGTCGTACCACCAGATCACGAGCGCGATCGCAGCCAGATGGGGGAACTCGGTGAGGAGCTGGTCGGTGTGCGCGAGGTACAGGGGCGACGTGGCGAACACCGCGATGAGTGCGGTGGCCGGTCCCCACCCGATGCGTCGTCGCACGATCCCATGCAACAGCACCAACCAGAGACAGAACGTGGCGACCTCCACGATCTTGAGACGGTCGTAGTCGAGGCCCCAGGCGTGGACGAACGGCGCCAGTAGCAGCGGCCACACCCACGGATAGGCAATCGGGCTGAAGCCGTTGTCGGAGTTGAGCACCGCGAACCGGTTGTCGGACACCACCTGGCCGACATCGCCGTCGAACAGGCTGCGCGCCTGGCGCAGGTAGAGCGCAAAGTCGTCGCCCTGTGTGTGACCGGTGCGATGCAGTAGCACCGCCAGGATCGCAGCGATCGCCACGATCGCAGGCAGGGCGAGCGTGCGCGCCACGGTGCTCACGGTGGCGGTCGGCCGACGCATCGGCGCAACGTTAGAGCCTGGGCGCGGTCGACGAGCAGCGCCGACCGGGCCGACGCTCATCTCGTGCGTGGCGCGAGGTGAACGTCAGGCGGAGGCTGCGTCGAGGGCTCGACGAGTGAGGACGCGGGCGAGGTGCTGGCGGTACTCGATGCTGGCGTTCAGATCGGCCTGCGGATCGGCGTCGGCGGCTGCTTGCTCGGCGGCGTCTGCCACACTCGCTCCGCTGGCGATCGCAGCAGCGACGGTCGTGGCGAGCACTGGCGTTGCTGCCATGTTGACGAGGCCGACTCCGGCTTGATCGCCATTGCGCCACGCGGCCACTCCGACGATCGCCCAGTCCTGGGCGCGACGGTTGAACTTCTGGAAGTTCCAGCCAGCACCGTTCATCTTCGGGACTCTGACTTCCGTGAGGATCTCGTCGGGTTCGAGTGCCGACTCGAAGAACGTCCGGTAGAAGTCGCTCGCCGCGATCTCGCGGGTGCCGTTCGGGCCTTGCGCCACGTAGGTGGCGCCGAGGGCGAGCGTCGTCGCCGGCAGGTCGGATGCCGGATCGGCGTGAGCGATCGTGCCGCCGAGTGTGCCGCGGTGGCGCACCTGTGGGTCGCCGACGTGGCCGGCGGCATGGGCCAACAACGGCACGTGCTCCTGCAGGAGCGCCGAGGTCTCGACGTCCATGTGACGCGTCATGGCGCCGATGGCGATCTGATCGCCCTCCTCGCGGATGTACGACAGGTCGGAGAGTCGCCCGATGTCGATCAACACGCTCGGCTGGGCAAGGCGCAGCTTCATCATCGGCAACAGGCTGTGGCCGCCGGCGATGAACTTTGCCTCGTCGCCGTGTTGAGCGACGAGGCTGATCGCTTCCTCGGCCGACTCGGCGCGGACGTAATCGAACGGTGCGGGAATCACTGGGTGCCTCCGGGAGTGGTGATGGATTGAGCGGACGCAACTGCGTTCCAGATGGTGTTCGGACTTGCGGGCATTGCGACGTCGCGGACTCCGAGCCCGGACAACGCATCGACGATGGCGTTCATGACGGCAGGTGCGGCTCCGATCGTGCCAGCTTCACCGACGCCCTTCACTCCGAGCGAATTGGTCGGTGATGGGGTGACGGAGCGGCCGAGGGTGATCGGCGGGACGTCGCTTGCCGCGGGCACGAGGTAGTCGGCGAGCGTCGAGGTCCGCAGGTTGCCGTCGGTGTCGTAGTCGGCGCCTTCGTACAGCGCCTGGGCAAGTCCTTGGATGACGCCGCCATGCACCTGGCCCTCGACGATCAGCGGGTTGACCTGGTTGCCGCAGTCGTCGACGGCGACGTACTGCAGTACGTCGACGTCGCCGGTCTCGGTGTCGACCTCGACGAGGCACATGTGTGTGCCGAATGGCCAGGAGAAGTTCGGTGGGTCGTAGGTGACCTGGGCCTCGAGGTTCGGCTCGAGCCCGTCGGGCAGGTCGTGGGCCGTGAACGCGGCGAACGCAATTGCCGCGAGCGGTGTCGACTTCGACGGCGTGCCGGTGACGCGGAATTCGCCGTCGACGAACTCGAGGTCGTCGACGTTGGCTTCCATCTGGTGCGCCGCGATCTGCTTGGCCTTCTCGATCACCTTGTCGCACGCCATCGACACCGCGACGCCACCGACGGGCAGCGAACGCGACCCGTAGGTGTCCATACCGAGCGGAGCGATCGTGGTGTCGGAGTGCAACACGTCGACGTCGGCAGGATCGATGCCGAGCTTGTCGGCCACGATCATCGACCACGATGTCTCGTGGCCCTGTCCGTGCGGGGACGTGCCGGTGACGACCTGGACCTTCGCGGTGGGAAGGATGCGGACCGTGGCGGCTTCCCAGCCGCCGGCGGAGTAGTTCAGCGAGGCCAGCACCCGAGACGGAGCGAGCCCGCACATCTCGAAGTAGGTCGACACCCCGAGCCCCAGCCGCCTCGTGGACCCCGCGACGTTCTGGGTGGCCTGGCGGGCGCGTACCGCCTGGTAGTCGATCAGGTCGGCGGCGATCGTTGCTGCCTTGTCGTGGTCGCCCGAGTCGTAGACGAGCCCGGTACATGCCTCGTACGGGAACTGTTCGGGCTGGATGAAGTTGCGGCGGCGCAGCTCCAACGGATCGATCCCGATTTCGGTCGCGAGCGCGTCCATCGCCCGTTCGATCGCATAGGTCGCCTCGGGGCGCCCGGCTCCACGGTAGGCGTCGGTCGGAGTGAGGTTCGTGAACACACCCGTACACGAGAAGTCGTACGCCTTGGGAAGGTCGTACACGCCGGCGTACAAGAACGCGCCGAGCAGCGGGATTCCGGGAGTGATGAGCTGCATGTAGGCGCCCATGTCGGCGGTGAGCCGAACCCGCATCGCCGTCAGCTTGCCATTGGCATCCGCGGCGAGTTCCATGCGTTGAATCTGGCCGCGTCCCTGGATCGTGGCGACGGCGTTCTCGGATCGCGTCTCGTTCCAGCGGATCGGTACCCCGTGCTTGCGCGAGAGCGCAACACACAACAGTTCCTCGGCGTAGACGTCGAGCTTCGAGCCGAACCCGCCCCCGACCGCCGGCGCAACGACACGCAGTTGGTGCTCGGGCACCCCGAGCGTGACGGCGATCATCACCTTGAGCACATGGGGGATCTGCGTCGAGGTGTACAGCGTGATGTCGCCGCCGAACGGCTGGGGGATGGCGACGACCGCTCGCGGTTCCATCGCCATCGGGATCAGACGCTGCTGGACATAGCGCTCGCTGACGGTGTGAGCAGCCTTGTCGAACGCTCGCTGGACGGCGCCGTCGGTCTCCTCGATGAGCAGGTTCCACGTGTACGACGTGTTGGTGCCCAGGTCGGAGTGCACGAGCACGCGGTCGGACAATGCGTCTTCGAGGTCGGTGACGGCGTCGCTCGGATCGTAGGTGACGTCGATCGCATCGATCGCATCGTGGGCGATCGCGTCGCTGTCGGCGAGCACGACGGCCACGCCGTCACCGACGAAGTTGACCGCGTCGGTGGCGATCGGGTGATGCGGCGGGTTGAGCATGTCCTCCGTGACCGCCCACGC
>Ga0307380_10007199_pt1 | contig 14497 bp, 13 predicted proteins | sample UN3MG_FD_202239 | JGI IMG/M metagenome (GOLD analysis project Ga0307380, IMG submission 202239) | Soil microbial communities from Risofladan, Vaasa, Finland - UN-3 | ecosystem: Environmental > Terrestrial > Soil > Coastal area > Acid sulfate soil | place: Finland: Risofladan, Vaasa | collected... | reverse complement strand
GCGTGAGATTCCGGGTGTTGCCGGGCTGCACATTATGGCCGTACACTGGGCTGACTCGGTGCCTGAGATCGTCTCGCGGGCCGGCCTATATCCCCGGCCAGGTACCAGGCTGAAAATTCACGAACAACTGGCTGACTAACCAGCCCCAGAGATTTGGACCGAATCGTACCTAATACGATTTAGGTACTGCCACCTCCTGGTATCGAAAGCAGCCAACCGTATGGTCATTCACCATGCCCACTGCCTGCATAAAGGCGTAAATGATCGTCGGGCCGACGAAGCTGAAGCCGCGCTTTTTGAGGTCTTTGCTGATCGCCTCCGACAACTCGGTCGCGGCCGGTAATTCGGACATACTCTGCCAGGCATTCTGGATGGGTTTACCTTCCACAAAACCCCAGATGTAGGCATCGAAGCTGTCGAACTCCTCCTGGACTTTGAGAAAAGCCTGGGTGTTTTTGATAGTCGAGTTGATCTTCTGCCTGTTGCGAATGATGCCGGCATTGCCAAGCAACTCTTCGATTTTGGTTTCGTCGTAGGCGGCGATTTTTGCCGGATCGAAGTTATCAAACGCTTCCCGATAGTTCTCCCGCTTGCGCAAGATGGTCAGCCAACTCAGCCCGGCCTGGGCTCGATCCAGAACCAGGTCCTCGAACAAGCGGCGGTCGTCGTGTTTTGGCACACCCCATTCTTCATCATGGTATTTTTGCAGCAGCGGATTGTCACGGTTATTTCCAATAGTTCTTTTGAAATGCTTCCTTTTTCGATCGCAGGAGTGTTGCATCGGATCAAGAGAATTATAGTTTAATCCAGCGATCGTTTGAGAGATATTGCAGGAAAGGTGACGGCAACCAACGATCGCCAGTTACAAATAAATAGCGCATAGCGCGCGTACAACCGACGAAGAAGATGCGTCGCTGATGGTCCAGATGTTCTTGGATTTCTTGATCATCTGATGAATCAATCTGTTTTGGAAGACGATCGGCTTCTACGTGAACCACGGCAACAATAGGGAACTCAAGTCCCTTAGCAGCGTGGAGAGTCATAACCTTGATGCAGCGTTCACCAAGATTAACATCCTTGCTGGTCATAAAACGGGCGGGTAAACCCTGCTCGGTAATTCTCTCGGCAAACGATTCCCCAAGACTGTTGGTAGGCACCAATACGGCCGCAGCATTAATGGGTAAGCGTAGATCACGCGTAGCATGATAGAACTGCTTGGCCAACCAATGCGCCTGATCGGCCACATTATCGGCCGCATAGGTGGTTGGTCGAACGCCACGGTGGATGTACTCTTGTTGCAACGCTTCTGCATCGCCGCGAGACGGTTGAGAATTGTTGGCGTTGGTCATCAGTTCGGCCGCAGCAAGGGCTATTTCTTTGGTAGTACGATAGTTCCGCCGCAATATTCTGGTACGACCGACAACCTTGAGCTGGTCATGCACATTCTGCCACCGGAAACTACGATTATAAAGGGATTGATTCGCATCGGCTGTTAAGAAGAGTCCTGAGGGATCGCGACATAGCTCCACGCAAAGAGCGATTGCTGCGGGTGTTAAGTCCTGGGCTTCGTCAATAATAACGTAATCCCAGCGCCGCTTAAAGCTCCCACTCTTGACTGTCTCCAACGCCAATTGTCGTAGTTTGCCCCAGGTCAACTGGCCTTTTTGTTCAAGATAGGAACAAAAAACTGTATACAGCTGCCAGACAGCAACACGCATCTGTTTGTTGAATGGCACCGCGCGCCCGGTTCGAATTGCCTCGAGGTAATCCGATTCTGTACAGCAGTCTTGGCCCTCGATGACCCATTCAAATTCCTCAAGTAAGTATTCGTCGCGCAACTTCTGCAGCGCCACGCTGAAAAGGAGCTTATCAAGATCGCCCAATTCCCTGGGTTTAAGCACGGATCGGGCAAAATTCAGGGCGTCATGACAATCTTGTGCTTCTGCCATGTCGAAGATCCGGCCACTGCTTCTAACGATCCACATGATCGTCTTATCGACCGTCGTAACCCGCACAGCTTTCGGAAGTGATTCACCGGGTTGAAGATGAAGCGTTTCTCCAAGCAGCTGATGAAGCAGTGAATCACTAAAATTGATTAGAGCGTTGGTATAGGTTGTAAAAAGTATCTCAGGGAGTTGGCTCTTCGTTTCAATGGCATGTTCGAAGACAGCCCGTACGCGATATAAAGCGACGGTTGATTTACCAGACCCTGGCCCGCCTTTGACCAACGTTGGCCCTGATAATGCCCAGTCCGTAACTCGTTGTTGCTGGTCATCCAGGTGCAGTAAAAAACCTCGCAGTGTGCCTTCGGCGTAAGCCTCCAGATCTTCTGGATGGTAGAGGACCTGGTCTGGTTGCTGAACCAACTTATCAACTGCCGGAGGCCACAAAGCTTCCATAACTCGTTCCAGCACCTTGTCTGGTATATCCGCTTGAAGAAGCTCGTCCTCACTCAAACAGCGCATCAAAGTTCCATGATACTCGGCTGGGACCAGGAATTTTTTTAACCAGCTGGGTGTTAATTTTTGTGGCAGTGGCCGGCGGGCTTGCTTATCTTCTGGAGGTTGGAACCACTCAGGATGCTGCAACCACTCTGGACCGGCGCTCTTTTGAGGGGATATCCCTTCAAGGAGTTGCGAGTTAAATGATAAACTGGCGCGTGGGGCATCCCAACCCTCATAATCAAAACGCTTGTAAACTTTACCGCGGGGACCAATAGCCAGGAGCTGGACGACTGGATCAGTTGATGCTACGGCATAGATGAGACGATGGTCCCCAATACGATATCGCCACACATTTTCATACCCGAGCAGGGGTTTTATCGTTTCACCACGAGTTGTTACCGGATCGTTTGCCAGCTCGGCATGAGCTTGCGAGGCTCGATTTTGAAGGTCTTTTGATAGGCCGATGAAATCGGTGTCATAAGATCGTTTATGAGTAATTAGCCAGCCCATGAGAACCCTTTCTATTGTGAATTGAAGTTCAAGCAAAACTGTCCAGGTAAGTTGGTCTGTTTCGTTATTGCCGGATTAAACCAGCCAGCTCTATCTTCGACTTGACAGCTAATTCATCCTTCATTTCCGGCGCTGGAGCGTGGCCTCCAGGTGTAAGGCCAGATGGGGGACCTGGTTGGTCTGCATGTACATGGTGTAATGCAATGTGTCACCGGCCACGGTTATGGTCCGGCTGGCCTCTTCCATGCGCGGGTCATTGGCGAAATGGGTGCTTTGTAGCTGCAAGACGAGCCCGGCCGGCGTCACCTCCAGGGTGCCCACCAGCACCTCCTCCCGGCCGCCGAGCTGGGTGTTGGTGATCTTGACCTGCTTGTCTGCCAGTAACTGCAGAAGGCCATCCTCCTTATGGGAAGGGATATACTCGTTCCCGCCAAAAACCCGGCGCTGCGTTCTTTGTTCGTACTGCAGCCCTTCCCCGGTCTCATCCAGGGCGAAGCGGAGCGTTTCTAGATATTCGAAGGAGGTTATCGTCGGGTATTCACCGGCGCCGGCCCCTATCCATTCACCGGCGAGGATCTTAAGTAACTCATTCATATTCCCATCCTGTCCAGGTCAAATATTAGCCAATCTGGAGAGTATAAATCAAAGGGGCACAGCTAGCCCACCAAGCATATAATAACATGGAAACTCTATCTCGGGGATTCTGAACTGGCCGGTTGATGGCCATTGTTTGATAATCGGCCTAGAAATGTTGGCGTCGCAAAACGGTGATTGACCCGGCCTTGTTTACTAACCCGAAACCGTATTTTTAAAAGGGACTCTTCCTGTTCTGGACTCTTACCGGTTAGCGAGCTATTTTTTGGTCAGTAAAACTGCTTTTGAGGAGGATATATGGGCACAGTTTTATTAATCATCGGCGGCCTGGTTCTACTTGCCGGCCTGATGCTTGGCATTGGCTATCTCCTTGATAAATATGGCATCAGCCAGATAATAAAGGAGTGGGCCGTTTTTTTGAAGAACAACGCGCCCACTTACAAGCGCTGGTTAATCACTGGCGCCATTGTCCTGCTAATGCTGATTGCCCTGATTGTTGTCCTGATAATTATCATTTAGCTTCCCCGGTAGTGGGCCGGTCTGGCCGCCCGCTGAAAGGTGAAAAGGAAAGGAGTAATGGAAAAACGACGTCTTGGACGCACCGGTCATATGAGTACTGTAGCCATCTTTGGCGCGGCCGCGTTTTACGATACCATCCCGGAAGTGGTCGACGTGGCCATGGAGCAGATCGTCGCTGCCGGGGTGAACCATATCGACATTGCCCCTGGCTACAACATGGCCGAAGAGTTGATGGGCCCCTGGATCGAGCGAGAGCGGGATCGTTTCTTTTTGGGCTGCAAGACCGGGGAACGGACCAAAGAAAAGGCCGCGGCCGAGATGCGGCGCTCGCTTAAACGGTTGCGCACCGATAAGTTTGATCTGTTCCAGTTCCATGCCGTGACCAGCCTGGAGGAGCTTGACCAGGTGACCGGCCCAGGCGGCGCTCTGGAGGCGGTTATCGAGGCCCGCGACCAGGGGCTGATCGATTACATTGGCATCACCGGCCACGGCCACGACGCCCCGTCCGTCTTTCTGGAGGCGCTGCGCCGCTTCGATTTCGACACCGTACTCTTCCCCATAAATTTTGTCCAATATGCCAGGCCCGATTACCGGCGCGACGCCGAAGAACTCGTCCGCCAATGCCACCGCCTGGATGTGGGTACGATGATTATCAAGTCTGTTGCCCGGGGGCCCTGGGGGGACAAGCCCAGGAATTACAATCCCTGGTACGAACCCTTTGACGATCCCGATCTGATCCAAAAAGGGGTGGACTTCGCCCTGTCCCAGGATGTGACCGGCCTTTGCAGTGTGGCCGATGCCACGCTGCTACCCTTGTTCCTGGCAGCCTGCGAGAAGTTCAGGCCCATGGACCAGGCGGAGCAAGAGGCGCTGATAGCCACGGCCGGTAAATTCGAAACGGTTTTTGTGCCAGGGTATCTTGAATAGTCGCCGCGGGTAGTCGCTCTGTGAGTCTAAAGCTAACGGCCGAACAGCAGGAAGTCGTTGACCATACTTTGGGGCCGGCTCTGGTCTTTGCCGTGGCCGGCGCCGGAAAGACCACGGCGATGGTTCACCGTATCGAAAAATTGGTCAGGGAGAAGATCTTTCCCCCGGGACGCATCCTGGCAACCTCATTTGGCAGATCCAATGTCTGGGACCTGCAAGAAGCCTTAAAGACCTGGCCGCATTGCCGGCCGGTTGAAGTGCGGACGTTGCATTCTTTAGGCCTCAATATCATCCGGCGCGCCCAACAAGAGGGTTATCTTTCAGACCTGGCCATTGGTGATAGCAGCGAAGAGTCGGGCAGCGGCGATCAACAACTGCTGAATATAGCTCAGGGACAGGCCCGGAAACTGAACTTGCCCTTTGTTCCGGAGTTGGACACCCTTGATCGTCAGGATTTCCTCAACTACGTGGGATCCTGCAAGAGCAATTTATTATACGCCGATTTAAAAGCCGCGAAATTGCCACGCGCGGGGCTGGTCACGGCCGGGCAGGCGCCGGCTCCCACCGGGCCGTTACACTGGTATCTAGATCTGTTCCGCATCTATGAACTGGTTCGTCAGCAACGAGGCCAGATCACCTATGATGACATGTTGCGCACAGGCTGGGAGGTGCTCGTTAAATACCCGGAGGTTCTTAGCCAGGTTCAACAAGCCTATGAATGTGTCCTGGTGGATGAATTCCAGGATGTCAATTTGGCCCAGTCTGAAATCCTGGATCTGATTACCAAAAGCCACCGGAATTACATGACGATTGGTGATGACGACCAGACCATCTACGAATGGCGGGGCGCCAGCCCTGATTACATCCTCAATTTCCAAAAACGTTATACCGCCCGGACTTATCTGATTGCCGACAACTTCCGCTGTCCGGCCGCGCCCCTGGTCCTGGCCAACCAGGTCATAACCCACAATAAGAAGCGGCAACCCAAAAAGTTAAGCCTGACCCAAGGATTTCGCGGCCAGGCGAAGCTCTATGCTGATCCTGATGTGCCGCATATGGCCCGGCGTATTGTAAACCAGATCCAGCGCTCCTTACGCGACGGTTTTACCTTGAAAGATATGGCCATTCTGGTGAGATTGAATGCTCAAACCCCGCATATCGAACATAATTTAATTACTGCGGGGATACCCTATAGACTGAGCCAGCCATTCTATGAACGGCCGGAAATCAAAACGCTCATCCATTACTGCCGGCTGGCCTGGGTCGAGCAGCAGATGGTTGTCGGAACCGGTAACAGGCCGGGGGCCTCTATTGGTATGGCGGCCGTCAAATCATGGCATAACATCGCCAACCGGCCTAAACGCTACATCGCCAAAACCCACCGGGATCAAATCGCCCAGGCCATGCAGCTCGGCCGGGCCTCGCCGAGCCAGGTGTTAATGGAGTACGCCCAACTCGTCCAGGACGATTGGTTATTCGAGAATTTGGAAGAACTGGCGGTTGAGATTGGTGGTCTGGCGAACAACCTGGATAGGCCGGCCGGGAACGCGCTCTTGAATCTTGAGCTGAGCCTGGGCTACAAGCAGTTCCTCCGGGAGTCCAGCGGCTTTGCCCAGACGGGTGAAGCCCTGGCCGCCAGTGTGGCCGCCTTCATCGAATATGCTGCTGGTTACGAGACGCTATTTTCTTTCATGCAGCATGTTAGAGAATTGGCCAATTCCAACGCCGGCAAGCAGGCTTCGGACTCCGATCCGGCCGTTACTATCTCGACCATTCACAAGGCCAAGGGGCTTGAATGGCCGGTTATATTTATCCCCCAGTGTAACGAGGGCATCCTGCCCTTTCTGAGTGAAAATCACAACAACAACCTTGAAGAAGAGCGTCGCCTTTTTTATGTGGCCCTCACCCGCACCCGGCATTCCCTGTACCTATATTATGTCCGCGATAAACCCCTTTCGCGATTCTTGGAACAGGCTGGCTGGCAGGTCGCGCTGAATTCTGTAAGCAAGTTGAAAGAGGTCCTGGCAAAAGCGCCCGATCAATGGCCGGCCGAGGACGCGTTGTTGGTGGCTAAGAGTGTGCGACGGCTCAACTTGCAGCGCTATTTTAAGTTATGGTGGGACGCGCCACCCGCGCAGCAACGGGAAGTAGCCCAGACCATGCAGCGTTTTTATGCTTCGGTGGAGCAGAACAAATTGAATCGCAGCCTCCGGCTGCCTGCCAGCGGTCAGGCCCTTTGGTCGGCTATTTCACCGCTACCCGCACCAATAACCGTTGAACTATTTCCTGGCCTTGAACGTTATCTGCCCAGGGCACAGACCCAACCAGGTATCTCAGCAGGGCAAAAGCTCCGGGGTACGAATCGCCCGACCCGGCCGGCGCGGGATCAAGCCGTATCAGGATCGGCCCGGCTAAAGTCCCAGTCTACTGCCAAGACCAAAGAACGCCATGGGTCGCTTAATCAAGGCATGAATGATATTCGAAACCAGGGAAAAGTGGCCACTGACGAAGCGATACAGGGGCTAGTCAGAAATCTGGCTGAGGCCAATTCAGTTATCCGCTATATGTCGAGGACCGAGCTGCGCCGGATTGGTGGTCTGCGGGTTGTCGAGGCGTTGGAAGGTAGCTTGAAGGCTCAAGATGTTCCCAGAACCAGGCTCGACGAAACCCGCGAATTGCTGGCGTTGTTAGCAAAAATAGATCCCGACCCGGCCGCCCAACAGAGGGCCCGAGCGGTTCTGGCCCGAATTGAAGGCGGAAATGATCCGTCTGGCTATAAACAAGCGTAGCGAAGCGATCGATCTTCTGTAGGTGGACCACTACCAACCCCTGTCCCTCCCCACACAGCCCCTGAACACTAGCTGAAATACCGTCAAATCGTGACATTCATCACTTGTGAATAAAATCACAAACTAATAAAATCCATGTGCTTATTGGAATGAATCATGCGAGGGAAAAAAATCGTGAGGCAAAGTTTACCTGGCAAAGTTAGCCAGCAGTCTGGAGATAAAAGATGCCAAGAGAAACGCTAACTGACATACTGAGTCAGAATCCCTGGTTCCAGCCCCTGGAACCGGCTCACTTCGAGAAGTTACTGGCCATCGCCGCCATCAATAGCTGGGAAGATGGCCAGACGATATTTGCCGAGGGCGCGATAGACGACCACCTCTATCTCATCCTGGAAGGACGGGTGGCGCTCGACAAGTCCATCCCCGGGCAAGGGCGGGTTACCATTCTCACCCTGGGACCCAGCGAGATCTTCGGCTGGTCGGCTGTGGTGCCGGTGGTCGGTACGCGGACGGCGACAGCCCGAACGGTAGGACCGACCCGGGTGGTGGCCTTTGATAGTGCCGCCCTGCGCCAGGCCTGTGACGATGATCATGACCTGGGCTACCTTGTTTTTCGCCGGTTAACGAACATCATCGCCGGCCGGCTTTCGGCCACCCGCCTACAATTGTTGGATATGTACGCCGGCCCAAGGAAGTGATCTACCATGAGTGAACAATCCTTACAGAAGGCGCCGGGACAGGCGTTGCCGACGGGCAAGCAGATCGTCATAGCCAAAGGGGATCTGCAACAGATATTTGAAGCCTTAGGGGCGGCCGGCTATACCATTGTCGGGCCAACCATACACCAGGAAGCGATTGTCTACGAAGAGATCAACCGGGTTGACGACCTGCCTATCGGCTGGACAGACAAACAGGGCCCGGGTCATTATCGCCTGCTGCCGCGAGATGACGGCCGCTTCTTCGGTTACGGTGTTGGCCCCAATACGTGGAAAAAATTCCTCTATCCATCTCAGCTAACCCTTTTTCGTACCGGCCGGAATGGGGATGGATTCGTGACAAACTCTGAGCAGGAAGTACCCCAATATGCCTTCATTGGCGCCCGGGCCTGTGAGTTGGCGGCCATCGCCATGCAAGATCGTATTTTTCTCGAAGGGGCCATCCAAGAGCCCCATTACCGGGCCCGCCGGGAACGAGCTTTCATCCTGGCTGTCAATTGTACTGAGCCAGGCGCGACTTGCTTCTGTCATTCGATGGGTGTCGGGCCGGTCAACGAAACTGGATTCGACCTGGCCTTGACTGAGTTAGACGATACTTTTCTGATCGCGGTTGGTTCGGACGTGGGTGCGGACATGCTCGCGGGCTGTGCCTGGCGGCCGGCCGGCACTTTTGAACTGGATAAGGCCCGGCTCTGTCTGGACGAGTCGAAGAAGAAGATGGGCCGGATTATGGAGACAACCGATCTACCCGGTTTGTTGTATGACAACCTGGATCATCCCCGCTGGGACGAGACGGCCGAACGTTGCCTCTCCTGCATGAACTGCACCCTGGTCTGCCCGACCTGCTTCTGCGTCGACGTGCAGGATGTGAGCGACCTCACCGGAGAGCAAACGGAGCGCGTGCGTCTGTGGGACTCCTGCTTCAACCCCGATTTCTCTTATGTGCATGGTGGCAACATACGGCCGACCATTCGATCGCGTTATCGCCAGTGGCTGAGCCATAAGCTGGCCTCATGGATTGACCAATTTGGTGCTTCGGGCTGTGTCGGCTGCGGTCGCTGCATCACCTGGTGCCCGGTGGGCATTGACCTGACGGAAGAAATCGCCGTTATCCGAGGAGAACAGATATGACGGCAACATATACCAAAAATCACACAACCGCAGCCTTCGATGGCCTCCTAGACCCGATGCTACCGCAGACGGCGACTATTAAACGAATCCAACAAGAGACGTTGGACACAGCCACCTACAGCCTGGCTTTCACCGACCCGGCCGTAGCCGAACGCTACCGTTTTCTACCCGGCCAATTCAACATGCTTTATCTACCCGGCATCGGCGAGGTGGCCATCTCCATCAGCTCCGATCCCGGTCAACCGGAGAGCTTATTGCACACCGTTCGCGAAGCCGGCAACGTCACCGGGGCCATGGCCCGCTTGAAGAAAGGCGATCTCATCGGCGTACGCGGACCTTACGGCAGCGCCTGGCCGGTGGAAATGGCCGAGAACCACGATCTTATCCTGGTCAGTGGCGGCATTGGCCTGGCCCCATTACGATCGGCTATTTATCATGTCATCCGCCACCGCGACCGCTATAAGCAGGTGACCATCCTGGTCGGCGCCCGCTCGCCGGCCGATTTGCTGTATCAGGAAGAATATGAGACCTGGCGCGAGTTTAACATCGAGGTGGTGATCACTGTTGACCGGGCTGACGAATCGTGGCGCGGTCATGTGGGCGTGGTGCCCATGATGTTTTACAAACTGCGACCCGATCCCCGGCGAACCATAGTCCTTAGTTGTGGCCCGGAGATCATGATGCGCTTCGTCATTTACGAGGCGCTGGCCCGGCGTATTCCCAAGGATAAGATCTACCTCTCCCTGGAGCGTAATATGAAGTGCGCCGTCGGCTTTTGTGGCCACTGCCAATACGGGCCATTCTTCTTGTGCAAAGAGGGGCCGGTTTTGAGCTTTGACCGGGTTGAGCCGTTCTTCGGTGTGGAGGAATTTTAATGAGCAAGAGCCATAAACCTACGCTGGCCGTCTATAAGTTCGCCTCCTGCGACGGCTGCCAGTTGAGCCTGTTAGATTGTGAAGATGAATTGTTGGCCATCGCCGGCGCGGTGGAGATCGCATATTTCGCCGAGGCCCGGCGCCAGATGCTGGATGGCCCCTATGATATCACCCTGGTCGAAGGGTCGGTTACCACGGACGAAGAGTTGGAGCGCATCCGCGAAGTGCGCCGCCAGAGCCGTTTCCTGGTGGCCATCGGCGCTTGTGCGGTTGCCGGAGGTATCCAGGCCCTGCGCAATTGGACGGATGTGAACGACTACATCGACGTGGTCTATGCCCGGCCGGAATATATTGATACCCTGGATCGCTCCCGACCCATCAGCGATTTTGTGCCGGTGGATTTCGAATTACGGGGTTGCCCCATCAGCAAAAGCCAGTTGCTAGAACTGATAACCGCCCTGCTTATCGGCCGCAAGCCGCGGGTGCCGGCCCACAGCGTCTGCTTGAGCTGCAAGCGCCAGGGCACCGTCTGCCTGATGGTTGCCCAGGGCGTGCCCTGTTTGGGGCCGGCTACCCAGGCTGGCTGTGGTGCGATATGCCCGGCCTACAACCGCGGCTGTTATGGTTGCTTCGGTCCCCATGAAGCCCTTAACCCGGTATCGCTGGGCGAACGATTTATCGAACTGGGCCAGAACCGCGACCAGGTAGCTCGCGCTTTCCGTAGCTACAACGGCTATCATCCCGCGTTCCAGGCTGCTACCAGGCACTTTTCTGAGGAATAGGACATGAGCAATAAACGAATTAACGTCGACTACCTGACCCGCGTGGAAGGCGAGGGCGCGCTGCGGATCGAGATTGTCGAAGATAGGGTAGGGGATGTGCAATTGAATATCTTCGAGCCGCCACGCTTCTTTGAGGGCTTTTTACGCGGCCGGGGTTACCAGGAGACAGTGGATATCGTAGCCCGCATCTGCGGCATCTGCCCGGTAGCCTACCAGATGAGCGCCGCCCACGCCCTGGAAAAAGCCCTGGGCATCACGCCCCCGCCAGATGTCCGGTCCCTGCGCCGCCTGTTGTACCTGGGCGAGTGGATCGAAAGCCACGGCCTGCATGTCTACATGCTGCACGCGCCTGATTTTGTGGGCCATGAATCAGGCATCTCCATGGCCGGCGATCCGGAATTACGCCCCTTGATCGAGCGTGGCCTGCGAATGAAGAAGATCGGCAACCAGTTGATGACCGTCATCGGCGGCCGGGAGATCCATCCTGTCTCGGTCTGCGCCGGTGGCTTTTACCGCGCCCCGCGCCCGGTCGAGTTACTGGCTTTGATCGCCGAGCTGGCCTGGGGGCTGGAGGCAGCGGTGGAAACGGTCCGTTGGGCGTCGACTCTCGACTATCCCAACTTCGAGATGGCCTACGACTTTGTTTCCATCTCCCATCCCGACGAATACCCGGTGAACGAGGGCAGGCTCATCTCTTCTTCAGGCCTGGATATCACCATGGAAGAGTATGAAGAACATTTTGTGGAGGAGCATGTCGCCCATTCCAATGCCCTGCACTCGCGCCACGCCGGCCCCAATGGCAGCTACTTTGTCGGCCCGCTGGCCCGGGTGAATCTTAATTTCGAAAAATTATCACCCCGAGCCCGGGCGGTGGCTGATGAGATCGGCTTCGCCCCGCCGGTCAACAACCCTTTCAAGAGTTTGATTGCCCGGGGTTTGGAGCTGGTCCATTCCTTTGAGGAGTCGCTGGCCATCATCGCCGATTACCGGGAACCACGACCCAGCCGGGCCCCTGAACCGGCCGAGTTGCGGCCGGGCCGAGGAGCGCATGTTACCGAGGCGCCGCGGGGCATGCTCTACCACCGCTACGAAGTTGATGCGGGTGGTCTGATTGACGCGGCCAAGATCGTTGCCCCGACCTCCCAGAATCTCAAGCGCATGGAAGATGATTTGTGGTCATTCGTTCCCGGCGTACTTTCCCGGTCGCTGGAGGAAGCGACCTTAAGTTGCGAACAATTGGTTCGTAGTTATGATCCCTGCATCTCCTGCGCCACCCACTTTTTGAAACTGGAGATCGTCCGGCCATAAACGAGGCCGGGCGGGCCAATTGCTGCTGCTGTGATTCTTCAACTGAAAATTAAAGCGTTATTAACCCTTCGCATAGTCATGTCAAGGAAGTTGATGAAGGCAGAGCCTGGTAGGAACCCATGTTGGAGGCGACTATCCGGCTTATAGCTTGCGTAATGAAAGGAGTTGTCCGTGGCCGATGAACCATTTACCCTGAAGGAATCGTTATTTAACCGGGATATCCTGGCCGGATTTGCGGCCGCCATCCAGGCTGTCTATCCGGCTTTTGACGAAGAGACTTTTCTGGGAGCCATATTTGATGAAAAGTGGCCCGACCGGGAGTTGAAGGACCGTATGCGTCAAGTGACGACCGTATTGCATGATCATCTACCGGCCGGCTATGGCCAGGCAACCGAAATACTGCTGGCAGCCGTGCCCCACCTGCAGGGGGGCGGCTTCATCGACATGGTCCCTTGCGACTATGCGGCTGTTTATGGCCTGGACGATCTGGCGATGTCGATCCCGTTGCTGGAAGAGACGACCAAGCTGACCTCGGCCGAGTTCGCCGTGCGGCCGTTCATCGTCAAGTACCCGGAGGCGATGATGGCCCAGATGTTGGCCTGGGCCGATCATGAACATGCCGGCGTGCGCCGCCTGGCCAGCGAGGGCTGCCGGCCGCGCCTGCCTTGGGGCATCCGGTTGCAAGATCTGGTCGAAGATCCCTCGCCCATCCTGCCGATTCTGGAGAAGTTGAAAAACGATCCCTCGGAATCGGTCCGGCGCAGTGTGGCCAACAATCTCAATGACATCTCCAAAGACCATCCGGCCGTGGTCCTCGACCTGCTGCGAAGCTGGAACGCCGGGGAAGGGGATAACGAGGAGATAGGCTGGATTACCGCTCATGCTTTGCGCGGCCTGATTAAAAGCGGCGATGCCGAGACCCTGGAATTCCTCGGTTACCCGGCCGAGCCGCAGCTCGCGGTTCGCCAGGTGCGGGTTGAACCACGGCGCATCGCCATGGGCGAGCAGGTGACGCTGAGTTATGAACTGGAGTCCACGGCCGATCGGGAGCAAAAGCTGATGATCGATTACGTACTCTACTTGGTACGGGCCAACGGCCGGCAGACGGCCAAAGTATTCAAGCATAAGAAGGTGACTCTGAAACCGGGCCAGATCATCCAAATCAAAAAAAAGCAGAGCTTCCGGCCGGTGACGACCCGCAAATATTACCCCGGCATCCAGGCTATCCGGCCGCAGGTGAATGGGCAGCTCTTTGATCGGGTTGAATTTGAATTGACAGAGTAAGGGAAGAAAGTTGAAGGGTGAAGGGTGAGTGAAACGTGTGTCATTGGCGTTGGCAATGCCTTTCGCGGGGATGATGGCATTGGCCTGATCGTCGCCCGGCGCATAACCGAATTGGCCCTGCCGGGGGTGACCGTCCTGGAGCAGAGCGGCGAGGGGGTGGCGCTCATGGAGGCCTGGGGAGACGCCGATCAAGTCATTGTCGTGGACGCTGTTTCATCTGGGAGCGAGCCAGGGACCGTCCATCGATTTGAGGCAACCGGCCAACCACTGCCGGCCCTTTTTACCGGTCATTCGACCCACGCCTTCGGCCTGGCCGAAGCGATCGAATTAGCCCGCCAGCTGGACCGGCTGCCGGACCAGTTGGTCGTATACGGTATTGAAGGACGATCCTTTGAGTTCGATCATGAGCTTTCGCCGGAGGTTGAAGAAGCGGCCGGGGTCCTGGTGAGGCAGATCGCTAAAGAAATCACGGGTGAAAGTTGAAGGCTGAATTATGACGGCTGAAGAGTGAAAACGGTCAATCCCTTGATTGCCGGTCAATTGCTTATAGATCGATAAAAACGCCACTGTGATCGCTCAGGTACTCACCGGCGGCCGTTTGACCAGGCCAGATGCCCA
>Ga0307380_10007195_pt1 | contig 14500 bp, 19 predicted proteins | sample UN3MG_FD_202239 | JGI IMG/M metagenome (GOLD analysis project Ga0307380, IMG submission 202239) | Soil microbial communities from Risofladan, Vaasa, Finland - UN-3 | ecosystem: Environmental > Terrestrial > Soil > Coastal area > Acid sulfate soil | place: Finland: Risofladan, Vaasa | collected... | reverse complement strand
CAATATTGGTATCCCTATAAATACCGCCGTAATCAATAATAGCCATAATAAACCCTCCCTTGTTATTCCGTTTCAACCCATTACAGGGCCATCATCGGGCCGGTATCCGGCGACGGAAAGCGCCAGTTATATTAAACCCAGCGCCTTATTTATTGCTATGGAAACCGATTCTTGATGCAGTTCTCTTTTTATGTATTGACCGATTTTTACAAAGAATTTGATATCAGAATCAGCAACATTTTCAAGGTGAACACTTGCAATTATGAGATTATCATAGGCAATACCGCCATCATCGGCCTGCCAGCTGCCGAGTCCCTTTTCGATTGTCGGGACTGCTTCATATCGTCTATAAACCCTTTGGATTACCGTCGAAACAACCCGCTTGATTTTCTCTTTGTCGGCTGCTGCATATGTGCCGTCTGTGCTTGGAACGAACACTGATAAAGTGTTAAGTTCTTTTCCCTTTTTAAGCTCAATAAACTGGCTGCCGGGAATATTGGAATACATTTCATCCGTGTCAAGATTTAATGTCGCGCCGCCGTATTGCTTTGCAGCTTCGTCAAGGTTGGTAACCTGTGCTTTACTTGATAAAAAGAAATTAAAACCGTACTTACTTGTATTGATTTTCATATTAATAAACCCCCCTCTTTTATTTGGTTTGAAGCCATTTTTCAAACTGCCAGCTAATAAAACCCGGTAGTTTCAAAAAAGACCTCAACGCGTTTTCTGGTTTGTTGTCCCCGCTCGCCGTTGCCGCTCCTGTTTCCCGTTGTTATGTCGTTTCCTGCCATCATTCCGCAGTCACCGCTTGCTGATAAAATTCATCAGGTCGTCGCGTTCCTTTGGCCGTATCAGATGGACTGTTGTTCTTCCCGGGTATTGTCGGTTTGGTCGGGTTATGGCTTGGGTGTTCCCCGTAATAACGCCCTCTATATTTGGTTTTCAATGTTCAGCGCGGCTTTTGTGTCCGCTATCCCCAGAGTGAGGATTTGTTGCCCGAATGGGCTTGGTGCGCTTGGTTTTGCCTGATTCTGCGTTTAACGGGCTTATCACCGTCTATGGCCGCATTAGGCAGGAGGTTTGACCTCCCTATATTTTATTCCACCCATCGTCAAGGTGGTTGTAACCTTTAGGTCTGTTTGCTAGTGCTTGCTCCCTGGTCCCAAATTCGGGGGACAAATCCTTTTCGTTCGGCGACTGCCATACATAGCCGCCCTTGCCAGTAGCCGGAAACCAGAAACCTATTAACAATGCTATTTTCATGTCCAACCTCCATGTCCGGCGGCTTTTCCCGCCCGCGACTTTGTAACTTTCGTCGTTCGCCCTACTTACAATAATAGTATACCACCAATCGGATGTAATGTATACGGATTCTTATGGACAAATGGACTATTTTTATATAGGACTGTAGCACTATTTTACTATGTTTTCGGTACTCATTTTTGGGCATAAAAAAAGAGTTGGCATATACTCCAACTCACGGGCTTGCGACTGCTTTACTTGTCGACTTTGTTTTTATTGTCTTTGGTGCGCTCTATTTGCTCCCGGCGGTATCTATGCTCTGCCTGGATAAGATTGTTTATCATTTGGGCATTGGTTATGCCGTCCAGGTCTGCAAGCTCCTGCAGCTTGTTACGTGCATCCTGTGTTACCCGATATGATGTATGCTTATGCTCTGTCATGTTTGTATCATCCTCCCTGATTTAGAGTATACTACTACATTGGATGTAATGCAAGCCTGATGACTGCAATGTATTAATACTACAAGCCGGTACGGTATTGTTAACCATGATATACACAGGGGTTTACAATGGCGATCAATGGCGGTTGCTTAGTATGCTCACACTGTATTACACTTGTCATTACATCATTACGTCATTATATGTTTGTTATTAAGCAAAACCAACAATCTTATAACGGGCTATGCAGTTGAGTTGTAGACAGGATGGATGATAATGGCAATTGACATAATGTGGGAGTATAGTAGTAGTGGTATAGTGATAATGACAGGATGACATCAGTATGACCGAGCCCGGAATAAAGGCTAATAATGGCGCACATATGCCCATTCCCTGTTTTTCGCCCCTCTACCCCTTTCCACTGCTGCGTTTGCCCGATTAGACAAAAATCTTATTTTGTATAATCAAGAGGTGTATATAGACTTACAAGCCTTGGTATTGCTGTGTTTTAAGGTTTTACATGTTTCCGATAACTACACCCAATTTGCACCCCAATACTACATATTGTGGTATACTCTTGTTTTGGTCGCTGGTTTGCCGCCTGATCTGGCAATTTTAGCAGCCCTTTGTTGCCGGAACGGAACCCGGTGGGGGGGCGGTCGGTCTGGGCGCGGGAGAGTTCCCTCTCACAAAAATATCCCCTATCTAAAGCCCGTCCCTATGCCTCTTCAACTCTCTTTTCATTTCAACTTATCCCAAAATCATTGAGAGCCCGAATTCGCCATGGCTTTTATCATTTTTCTCTTTCGATTCTTATCCCAATTCTACAATTACCCATTATTATACTTACTGAAAAATAAAAATAATTATTCAACCTCGCCATCTTTCTACATTTATTCCCTTACTTTTCACTAAAAGTATGACACAATACCGTGAGGTGATTTTACGATGATGGATAAGAAACTTATCGAAAAATACTTGATGATGTATCCGAAGATTGATGAAATAATAAAAAGCCTTGAAGATGACTTGAAATTCTATGAATTCAGAAAAACCGAATATGAACTAAGCAATCAACACAAGAACCGCAATGATTTAATTGACCGAATAGACGGCGGTCTCAAACAGAAACATGATGAAATTCTTGAACTGATAAATATCAAAGAGTATATTTCTATGACATTAAGAAGGGCCGATACTAATTGCAGAAAAATAGTTGACCTACGGCTATGGAAGAAAAAATGCTGGGATGAAATAAGTGGAGAAATAGGCACAAGTACACGGCAAGCTGAGAGAACATACAAGCAGTTTTTTGAATATTTTAAAAATTTTAACCCCAAAATATGGCCAGATGACATACAATGACGCGAAATGTCCCACATTGTCGCTTTACATTTTTGAGAATTGTGGTAAAATTATACTTAACGCAAGGCGTATCTGAGAGAGTTGGAGAAAAAAATCTCCCGCTCTTTTTTTATGCCCTAAAATCAAGTTCAAAACCTCTTAGATTTATTAAGATGCATTTTACAGGCTTCAAACGCCTGCGAATAGCGGATTCCAGAAAAAAACAGGTAAAGCAGGCTTAACCTTTTAGACCCTGACAGGTAAAGCAGGCTTAACCTATTCGCTTTTTATTTACCTTTTCAGGCGGTGATTTTTATGAATAATGCCAGTGATGCAAAATCAGATAAAGACAAAATTTTAACTGAATTTTCAAAAACAGGAACGCGCTTAAAAAATCAAGGCGTTGATATGTCAGGTGTTCATTTTGGCATAAACGAGAAAATACGAAACCCCAAACCGCCAAAGCCTATTGATATTCGCGAAAAGCTTGAAGAATTTAAGAAAAGCGAACGAAGAGAGGTTGAAAATCAAAAAGAGGAAACCGATGAAAAAATACCAGAAGGACATGTCGTTTGGAAGCCAGAAGATGATTTTATAAAGCTTTACCCTGAAGCACTCAATAGAATTTCGTTCAAGCTATCAGGAGCGGAGGCAATGACATTAATACGCCTAATTTCTTATATTGACTATCAAAGCGGGATGCTCAAAAAGGACAAAAAGCCTTTAATAGCAAAAGACATTATTGAGATAACCAAATTTTCAAAAGTGACTGTTATAGGCATTATGGAAAAACTTGTTGATGAACGCATATTATCAAAAACTCGTGTCGGTAGGACGTTTGAGTTTTTCGTAAATCCATATATTTTCTTTAAAGGCAGGTATATCAATAACACTTTACTTGACATGTTCAAAGATTATAAAAACAAAAAATAAATAAGTCCTGTAACAGGCGCGTACCTGTTACATATAGCAACCTTGGCCTGAATAGGTCCATTGCAAGGGATGTTGAGATTTTTGGTAGCAGGGCTGCAAGGTGCGATGTAAACTCTTGGCGTTAAACGAAAAAGGGGTTGTAGTAGCCGCCATAAACCAGAACCCCTGCGTCCCAATGGGGCAAAACACACTAGCCGAAAGGCGAGGAGAACTGTTAGGTGGCGGAACGTCGAATTCAATGATTGGGAGGCGATCATATGGTCAGAGGACCTAAACCAAAACCGATAGACCCAAAAGCACTAACCGCCGGCGGCACATGCCCCGGGTTCCGCAAAGGCGATGATGGTTGCTGCAAGTTTTATACCGGCAGCAGACGGACGCTTGAAAGCTGCTTCAGTAAATGCAGGCGTAATGTTTAGACGAGTGACGAAATAAATTTTCTTATAATATAAGCTTTATCGTATGAATTTATTAAAATTTGGTAATTAAAACAAAAAGGTTGCCCGGCGGGGCGTAAAAGGCTGCGGATGCCTATACATTTGTAGCTTTTCCTGTTTTGTTTTATTTTTATCCTTTATAGGAGGGATAATTATGAGCAGCATAACCAGTTCTGCAGAGTAGAGAATGTGTTCAAGATGTCCGGGAGCTGGAGGAGCAGGAGAGATGTACCCCATGGTAGTATATAATATAGGGTGTCAAATTTATACAAGATTAGCCCTAGTTTTTAAATTGTAAAATACACCTGCAATCCAGCAATAACGCAGGTTTTAAGATAAAACTGGCTAGTATCAAATTCAGACAAGTAGTAATGAAAAAATGACTGTAGCTAGTTTCAAATTTAGACAAGCTTGGTGTCAAATCTATACCAGCAAAAAGCTTGAACCCTTGGAGGCGAATAATCATGGCACTACCCAAAAATTATTATAACTATTTCGATATTTGCAAGCTTGAAGGCGTTAACCCCAATACAGCCAAAAGTTGTATAGGTGACGGCGGACTTGAAGGAATAAAGAAAATAGCTGTTATAAAACCCATAGCTCACCTATTCCGCGAATTTCCTAAAGGTATGCGTAAGCAATATGGCATTCTGCGCCGCCACTATGACATTTGGAAGCAGACCGGTCATGTACCGAAAGTAAGCTCTGGTCGACCGCCGAAATGGACAGGCAAAGAAAAGAATATTAATATCCCTGCCCCGCCTTTCTATGAGCAATTTAAGGCTGGTGTGAAGAAAGCTAATTCAAATGCCACACAACAAGTCACAGTAAGACAGATTATATATCTTTCTATGTTTGAATACATGCAGCGCCGACCGTCCTTATTTGGAGATGATAACAATGCCAAAGAATAACATCCCGAACGATAACCCACTTCTACAAATGGAGATTCTTGACAATCCTCTTGCTCCCGAGGAATCAAAGGACCTGATGATCTCCCCTGCCCAAGAGTTGGAGCAGAAGATAGACATGCTGACTGAGATTGACAGCATAGCAACCATAACCAAACAGCAGCTGAGTATCAGGCGGCAGCGGGTTGAGTTAGAGGTTGAGAACAAGAAGTTGGATGCAGGCAAAAAGATAATAGATGCCGCAGATAGATTAATAGACCGTGTTTTAGAAAAAGGTGAAGCTGTAGAGATAAAAACGGCTTTAGATTTAAAATTATATGCAGAAGCAATCGAAAGATTAGTTAATACAAATAAGATGCTGATGAATTCGAATGTTGCTGATGAATTTGGCGGCAGAAAACGCACAAAGATTTTAGCTTCATTCCGGATGGCCCAGGGTGACCAAGCTACTATAGCCGCAGAGATACCGAGTAATGATTAGGGTGTGATTTTCGATGACCAACAAAAGATCATCCGAGATCCTTCAGGGGATAACAGTTATTGAAAAGTTAAGAATGGCATAAGCGGTCGACGGACTGTTAGCGGGGTGAACGCACCTACCCCGCTTTTCTTATGCCTTTAAATAAAATAATAGGTGCGAATATAGAAGGGGTGCGTTAAAAATGAATAATTTAAAGCCGTGTTTAAAATGTGGCACTGAAAAGCCGGATTCTTATGAATATTTTTGCAAAGAAAATTCAGGGAAAATATCTTCGCTGTGTCGAGGATGTAAATCTCTGTACGATAAGGATTACAGACTTAAGAACAAAGAAAATCTCTCAATAAAAAGTAAGACATATCGCGAATCAAATAAAGAACTAATAGCAAAGAGGACTAAGGCTTGGAGAGAAGATAATATAGCAAAAATTAAACAGTATCGCATAGACAATAAAGAACATATCAGCCAGCAATATAAGCAGTATAGAGCCGAAAGACGAGAAGAACTTTTAGAAATAAAACGTAAATGGACTAAAGAAAACAAAAAACATAATCAGAAATATAGAATTCAAAACAAGGAAAGAGATATGGAGTCAGCTAAAACATGGCTGAAAACAGAAATTGGTCATCAGATGCGTATTGAAGCTACAAGAAGAAGACGCGAAAGATTGAAAAACCTTTTAGACGATTTCACTAACAAAGATTGGAGGGAATGTCTTGAGCATTTTAATCATTCCTGCGCTTATTGTGGAGAACATACGAAACTAGAAAATGACCATTTTATTGCGGTTATTAAAGGTGGCCACTATACAAAGTCGAACATTTTATGCTCATGTAGAAGATGCAATGCTTCTAAGGACGTAGAAGACTTCTTTATATGGTATCCGCTTCAAGACTTCTATAATAAAGAACGCGAAAATAAAATTCTTGACTATCTCAATATTAGTGGTGGTGAGGCAATTGGAATATAAATTAACAGATAAAAACATTACTGCTATACTCCAAAACATAGTGATTTTAGTCGATAGCCGAGAAAATCAATGGCAAGGAATCGAACGATATTTTCAGAGCAAAAACATCCCATATTTGGTTCAGAAATTAGATTATGGTGATTATAGTTGCTGTATTCGTGCCTGCCCCGAATTCGGCGTAGCTAAAGATATTGATTTTTCCGACCTCATTTCGGTTGAACGCAAAAATTCAATAAATGAGATCAGTTCAAATATATCAAAGGAACGTGAACGTTTTGAGCGCGAGCTTGAACGCGGTAAGAAGTCGCGGTTTATTCTAATGATTGAGGAATCGCAGGGATATGAAAAGATTATAAATCACCAATATGATACTCAAATGTCCGAAAAATCCTTCCTGGCAACATTATTTACATTCGGGCATCGGTACAATGTGGATATTAATTTCATTGAAAAGAAATATGCTGGGTTATTCATATATCACCAGCTTTTCTATTTTGTCAGGAATTATCTGAAGGGAGGCGATTTAAATGTTTGGAAGTTGTGAAAACGCAGTAAAAGAGGGTTATGAAATCAGGGACGATGGTTTTAAGCATTGTGGATATTGCGGCAGCATGGATCCGGTTGAACTTGCGGAATTGATTGAAGCTGGAAAAGCAACAATGGGAGGTTCTGATTGGAAATACGGCTGGCCACATAAGTTTTATGTTGATGTTTCAAACCCACATCCCGATAAGCAAGTTGTAAAATGCTCCAAATCATGGTGGGATGAACAGGAACAAAAGCGGAAGGAATCGATTGAATACGGTCCCGAAGGCCCGACTCTTCACATGAAATTCTATTCTGAGCACTTGGGATTACTGGATGACGAGACATTCGCAAAGGTTGCACCGATTATAAGTGCGGCTTGCGGTATTACCTGGGAGAAGAAAGAAGACGGTTTGCATTATACTGCTCCTTATCGTGGTTTTCAAAAATAATAAAATAAATTAGGAGGCGAGTTATATGGTTGAAGTATCTAAAAATTTATGGTGCGGAAACGAACAGGATTTTTACAGAAGTCTTTTATGCATCGACGGACCTGTTAAGTCAGAAATGGAATTGCTGTCATGTATGCCTGAAGGTTGGGCAGTTTTGCACGCATGTAAAGAGCCTTTTCACCGTATGGCACTTCAGTATATAGGACGCGGATGCCCAAAAGAGCATCCGGATTACTTATGGTCCGAACGGATGGGCAACAGGCTTGCACTGAACATCGTCGATGCCCCACAGTCAATATTCTTCGATAAAGGTATGATAGACAAAGCACTGAACTTCATTGAACAAAAGTTGGGTGAAGGATTAAAAGTACTGGTTCATTGTAACGAGGGACGCAGCAGGTCATGTTCTCTGTGCTTACTCTATCTCATCAAGCATGGCATTATCAAAGGTGATACCTTGGAAGATTGCGAAGCTGAATTCATGAAGGTATATCCGGAATATAATCCAGGTACTGGAATGAGGGGATTTGTTAAGGAGCATTGGAGGGATTACATTGAAAATAACCACCAATGAGATATCGATGCTTGAAAAAGCTCTTGACATTAAGCTTTATGAGGGTCAAAAACAATACATTGTGAATGATGGCTCATATTGGTATGGCGGAAGAGCTTCAGGCAGAACAGTGGCATATTGCATAAAGCTTGCATTATCTGATGGGAAACCGCTGGACATGCGGGAACCTGAAAATTTCTGTGATTCCGATTATGGACCCGAAAGAAACAAAAGGCGCTATGCAAGGTCGTATTTTAAAAGAATGTTTTTGGATATTCAGCAAAAGTTGAAAGACAATGGATTCAAGGTAAGAGAAATAAGAATTTGAAGCACCTTTCAAGGGTGTTTTTTAATGCCCGAAAAGCGGTGATGATGTGTGGCAAGGAAAACAAGTCCAGTTGGACGAATTGACCGAATGAACGAAAACTATATACAACATTCATCATCCGAACGAGTGTCGATTTGCAAATACTGTGGCAAACCATTTGCACAAATATGGAGACCTAGTAAGGGCGAAGACGGCACAGGCGAATATACTCATTTTGAAACTTGCGGTGCCTGTCGTATGGCAAATGCCAGCGGATATAAGAAGGTCACAATACCATATTTCCCACACCCAGCACAGCAAAAAATACATGATAGCACGGCGAGATTTAAACTTCTTTCATGTGGAAACAGATTCGGGAAAGACCTTGGTTCAATAGCTGAAGGTGTATTAAAATTCCTTGAAATGGAATGCGAAGATAGGTCGATCGACGTAAACCCGCCTGTGTTATGGTGGGTCGTATGTCCTAATATGACTTTTGCCAGACAAGGATGGAGAGACTTAAAAAAGCTTTTTCCGGTGGATTTAGTTTGGAAAGTATCTCTAACAGACTTAATAATTGAAACTATTAATGGCGGCATCATAGAAGTTCATTCAGCCGACGACCCTGAAGCTCTAGTTGGTGTTGGGCTTGATATTGCAACTGTAACTGAAGCTCCAAGGATAAAGGACCTTGATATTGTTTGGGCAAACCTGAGACAAAGACTTGATTCTCCTGGCAGAGGTCCGGATGGCAAAGGCGGTATAGCTTTACTCAATGGATCTCCTAAAGGCAAAACATATTTTAGTAAATTATTAAAGCTTGGAGAAAAAACAAGTTCTATATATTCTCCGGAATATGAGACATTCCGTTTTACTACATGGGATAACCCCCAAATGGCCGCAAAAAGATATACGGTTATCGGAAAAAATGCCATAGGAGAAGATATAACTTTTGAGCAATCAATAAAAATGGGTATGACTGATGCAAGGTATCGTCAAGATTATCTTGCTGAAGAATTATCAACTGTCAATTCTGTATTCCCCAAGTACGAAAGGGTTTTGATAAAACCACCATCAGAGTGCAAATCAGAAAAAGATAGAGAAGAATTCTGGCGTAAATGGGAAGAACCAGAAGCTGATGAAACTTATGAAATTGGTTATGACCCTGCTTCTAAAGGCGATGGAAAACCTGTTGTAATAAAGAATAGCAAAGGACGCGTTGTTAAAATCGATTTTATGACCCGTCTTGGATGGGACCCTCAATGGGACAGAATTTCAAAGTATTCTGCGCGATATAACGGAGCTAAAGTTAAATTTGGACAGACCGGTCTTGGTGAGACAATCGGTTCTCAGCTTGTAAAGCGTGGATTAACCATAGAAGCTATAAATGAGCAAGGTGGAAATAAAGGAAAGCTCGTTGAAGATTTTGCAGTTGTGGTAGAGGAAGGCTGGTGCGAAATCCCCTGGAGTCAAGAAGCAGAAGACCAGTTAAAAGATTATGTTTCAGTTGATAGAGAAGGAAGATCTACGCAATATAAAAATGCCACTGATAGCGGCTATGATGACATTGTTAGTGCTCTTTATTTTTGCTTTAAGGATTTTGAAGGCTACGTCGAATCAACCGGCGTAGGCTGCGGTTTCATGGGCGGCATCGAAAAAGCAGGCTAAACGATATGACGGGCTAATGCCCTTATATACCAAAGGGCGCCCTGTTCCAAAGGTAGACTTGAAAAATTGGATTCGCCTCCGATCCATTCCACTTTGCAGGGTGCTCTTAATTTAAAGTGAGGTGATTTTATAGATGAAAACATGTAAGAAATGTGGCAGCAAATTGCCAAACACATTTGACTTTTTCTACAAGGAAAAGGGCAGAACTGACGGCTTAATGGGGAAATGTAAAAAGTGCTATATGGAAGATCAAAGAGAAAGAAAATATGGTACTGATGGATATAAGAGATGTAAAGTATGCGGAAAGACTTTTGAAAAAGTCAGCAATTTTTATTTGAACAAAAATTCGGGCGACGGATTTGCTACAAGATGTAAGCTTTGCACGAAACAAAAATATGATATTACCGGCAATAGTAAAAAGAATAAATCAAGTTCGCCGAAACAAAGAATTTACCTCACAGAAGAAGAGAGAAAAGAAGCCAAACGTCTTAGAGACTATAATCGATACTGGGAAAAGAAAGATGAAATTACTTTAAAAAGAAAGATTCGAAGACAAAATGGATATCGATATTTTTCAGAAAAAGAGAAAAGGTCAAAAGTGGTGCGAAATCAAAAACGGAGAGCGAACTTAAAGAATTTACCCAACTCATTCACGCTTGAGCAATGGGAATTCTGTAAAATAAGTTTTGATAACAAATGCTGTTATTGCGCCGCAGAAAAACCTTTGCAACAAGAACACTTTATACCCGTTATCAAAGATGGGTTCCTTTACATCTGACAATATATTGCCATCATGCGACCCATGTAACTTTACAAAGCATAATACTTATTTCTCTAAATGGTATTTAAAACAACCGTTTTACAATAAAGAGCGGGAGCTAAAAATAGTAAATTATCTTAAAAGCATGTCTGTTAAAGAGCAAATAAGCCCTTTAATTAAAACTTGGAGGCAGAAAGAAGCGGAGGCGTATTGTGAGCAAAGTCAAAAGAATGGACATCAAGGAATTCAGAGAAATGGGACTGCTTGCAGAACTGAATAGGTTTTTCCTTCATCCGCTTGGACTGGCACTTGAAATTGTGGTTGAAGATGATGGCACTGAAAAGATCGGTGGAATATGGGACTACCGGGATGATCCAGAAGGTATGCTTTATTCTGTAGAATACTTCCCTACTGAGAAAATTAAGAAAGCTCAGGAATTTATTAAGCAGAAGCATGAACAACGGCAAAAGGCATTGGGATTTATATATCAAGACCCTGACAATCCACAATAAACATTTGGAGGTGGTTGAATGGATGGAGATTAAACTAAGCGAAAGAACTGAACAAGCACGGCAGAGGTTAAAAGCAACCTTGGATGCTGACCCTGCCTTAAAGAAGACTTTTAAAGAAACCCGCAAGCACTTTGAGAAGCCAGGGGTCATACGAGGCATGGCAAATACCATCGGCAAAATGAAAGATGCTTTTGAAAGCGGCAAAGTTAAGGAGGCCGCCGAAAAGTTCAAGGAGAAGCACGGACTTTCAGGCGATACGAAGCTCACGGATGACATGAGAAGGAAACTGGCAGAAGAACTGGTAGATGGGATCTTGGGTAAAAAGTAAATATTTTTAGGAGGCGAAAAAACAATATGAAAGTAAAAAGATGCAAGTCAAAGGAACATACTTGGATATTTAAAGGTTCATTTCGAGTTACGGCTTATAAGATTATAAGCGCAGATGGCAATACCTATATAGCGTATGCTCACAGCTTCGGAGATTTAGATATGCTTATATCAAAGATATCCATTGGAACTTATTCAAAAGATTGTGAGGACCATTTTGAAGAAAGAAAAGAATGGTATTGCTTGTGTAAAAAGGATAAACCGATTCACAAACCATTTTGGTATTATGGAAGAATTTATAAAATCGTTTGATTTATAAAATTTAAAAATTAAAAAAAACAAGCTTAACATTTCGTTCAAGATAGGTCGACGGACCGAAGGGAGTCTCCCACTCCCGCTCTTGAGCGGATTTTATTTTTGGGAGAAAATGCTTGGGAGGGTGTTTGGGATGAAGAATGAATATGAGATACGCGGGGATGAAGTAGCTATATTCCTTAAAAGAAAAGATGGTTCAAGACTTGAAACGTTAATTTGTACCTCTGACTTGGCAAGAGCAATGGAATTTCCATGTGCATGGAGCGCTCACTGGGATCCACAAACACAGAGTTTTTATGCAGAGGGTAAAACATATAACGGTCAAGGCCAAAAGAGAGAATATTTCTCACTTCACAGATGGATAATGCAGCCTAAACCTGGGTTTGAAGTTGACCATTTATTTCATGATACTCTTGACAATCGCAGGTATAATCTGAGAGAACTTCCGAAAGGAGGTAACCAACAGAATTATGCTAAAGCAAGAAAAGATAATGAGTCAAGTGGTGTACGTGGAGTATCTTGGTCAAAACGCTATAATAAATGGCGGGCTGCTTTTAGAGTAAATGGAATCACATATCATGTAGGCGTATTTGACGACTTGAGAGAGGCAGAAATAGCAATAAAAGCTGCAAGAGCAAAATATATGCCTTATTCGCTTGACGCTATGGACAATAGCTTGCCCGATATTAACGATATCAAAAAGCCGTGCTTTGAAGGCGCCGTTTGTTCAAACAATACGTCCGGGTATAGGGGGCTTATATTTGAAAAACGTATCAACAAATGGGTTGGCAGGGCAATGAGAAAAGGCAAAATGGTAACCACAAAATATTATGCAGAAAAAGAGGATGCATACAGAGAATTATGCGAAAAAGTTAAATTATTGGAGGCGGAATTAATATGCGTATAGCAATTTTAAGTAGTACAGTCTTTCACGACTGTAAAGAGGTTACCCGTATAATCGATGGTAAAGAAGTTCGCGGTACAGATAAAATAGTATGGGGAGGCAGTGAAAGGTATCTTTTTGACTTCTGTCAAATGCTTTTAGAGGATGGACATACGGTTTCCGTATATCAGCCTTTTTATGGAACACCAAAAGTATTTTATAAGAAATATAGGGGGATTACATTTGTTTGTATGCCCGGCAGCGCGTGGGATATGAATACATGCGCGGATTTGAACTGGCGATTTAATGAATATTCGTCATTAGATGATCTCAGGATTTATTTTGCAACATTTATGGCTTACCCGAATGCATTATCACCCTGTATTACAATCAGCCACGGTGTATTCTGGGATAATACTCAAGGTATGAATACGGTCCAATTGATGGATGAAGCACATAGGAAGGAATTCTTCCATAGACAACTTTATGGGTTTACGGCTCCGGATGCAGTTGTTAGTGTTGATTCCAATGTCCGCAAATCATTGGCTGCATTAGATCCTGGAAGTGAAAGAAAAATTCAAATAATCTATAACTATTGTGATACACAAAAGTTTACTCCAGTGCCAAAAACTTGGGAAGGAATAAATGTCCTTTTCCCTCGTCGGCTTACTACCCTACGCGGCAGTACAGAGGTTACAAAGGCATTTATAAACTTGCCGCAGTATAACTTTACCCTCGCTGGACAGGCATGGGATGAAAATGCAGCAAAAGCATTCTTTGATTCTCATAAACATAGGAAAAATGTTAATTTCATACATAAGGAAATGGACGGAATGTCGGAAATTTACCAAAACGCGGATATATCCTTGGTGCCGACTATCAGTACAGAAGGCCTCTCATTGAGTTTATTAGAGTCCATGGCTTCTGGGTTAGCTATAATAACAACTCCCGTGGGCGGTTTAGGGGATGCCTGCATAGACGGATATAATTGCTTAATATACGACCCAAATCATGATGAACTGGCCGACTACATTACGGCGCTCGCCGAAGATGAAGAAACGCGAATCAAGTTCGGTAAAAGGAATAGGGAAATCGCCTGTGAATGTTTTGATATTGAAATCTGGAAACAAAAGTGGAGGAATCTACTGGCTCAGTTTGGCGCGGTACCTGAAAAGCAGTATGTCGCTGAACTGGGAACACGTCCCAACAACTGCGAACCTGGGGAACAAATGCCCGGCTCCAATTTACCTCCAGTAAAAGAATTGCCGAGAGAGTTAACTAAGAAAGAATGGGGTGAACATTTCGATAATCCCAAAAAACCTAAACTCATTGCAATGATGCTGACCCACAATGAATCTGGACGGTACCTGGAGCGTGTGATAGAAAACACACTTTTGTTTTGCGATGAAATAGTTATCTTGGATGATCACTCTACAGATTTTAAAA